>Ga0272448_1001540_pt1 | contig 30559 bp, 21 predicted proteins | sample YNPCB0191_FD_202220 | JGI IMG/M metagenome (GOLD analysis project Ga0272448, IMG submission 202220) | Hot spring sediment microbial communities from Yellowstone National Park, WY, United States - YNP-CB-019-1 | ecosystem: Environmental > Aquatic > Thermal springs > Hot (42-90C) > Sediment...
TATTGTAGCACAGAAAAATAAATTGTCAAGCCGGAAATTGGGAAAATGCAATAGAATGCGAATGGGAAAAACAGGATGTGAAAATTTTGCAATAAAATTTAATACTGGCGATATTTTATTGTCAGGTAGTCATAGTTTGCGCCGCTATAGGAATATCCTGTCACATAGACATTTCCAGAGGAATCAACTGCAATGCCTTGGCCATAATCATTACTTCCCCCATTCCATGCCTTCTGCCAGATAGTATCACCATTTGAATTGTATTTTATTGTCAGGTAGTCATCGTTTGCGCCGTTAGAGGAACCCCCTGTCACATAGACATTGCCGGAGGAATCAACTGCAATGCCAAAGCCATAATCATAACTTCCCCCATTCCATGCCTTCTGCCAGATAGTATCACCATTTGAATTGTATTTTATTGTCAGGCAGTCATCGTTTGCGCCGTTATAGGACTGCCCTGTCACATAGACATTTCCAGAGGAATCAACTGCAATGCCAAGGCCATAATCAGTACTTCCCCCATTCCATGCCTTCTGCCAGACAGTTTCTGCGTTGGTGTATTGCACTGGACCTGCTGGTGTTGTCTCGCCCGTGTCAGGAACCTTTGGAATCTTTCCTTCCTCCTGTCCCTTCTTTATAACCTGCTCCACTCCACCTGCGCTGCCAAAGCCAACAAAGAATGCATAGGAATTGCAAGTGCAGAAAACTATGCCAGTACAAAAAACCAGAATCAATATTTTCTTCACAAGCTCCTCCTTATGCAATGAATTGCACCGCTGTATTTCCTCTTAGAAGTAACAAGCGAGACGCACATTGAAGATTATGCTCCGAAAGAGTATGTGCCGGGTGTGCTTGCAGGGCAGCAATCTGTGTGTAGTTGCCGGATCTCAGGACAGACCTTTTTGGTTCGCAAACGCAGAGTTCACCCCTGAAGATACCTGCAACCTGACCTGCATTTTTAAACTACTGGGCTAGTTTAAAACCCACCCTTTTGGCAAGGCCATTTAAATCAAGGCGCAAGACCACAATGCAGCCATCAATCTCATTCTCTTTGTTCCTTGTCCATTCAGTACTCACAATCTCTGCGCCCTTAATCTCAGCATTCACAGTCGCTGCAATCACAGAATCAGTAAGCATTGCCTGCTCAATTGTATTTCCGCCCTCAAGCTTTACGCCCTTTATCATTGTTGTAAGCTTGTACTGGGCATCCACGATTGCGCATTGCTCTGATGTTGCCTTGCGCTGCATCTCATTTTCCATATTCAGATCTGCTGCGCACATCCCCCTCACTTCAATAATCCTTTTGTCAATCTGCTCGCTCATCATTACATCTTTTGCCTTGCCACCCTTTGTATGCTGGGTTGTCGTTGTGCATCCAGACACAAGCACTGCCAGACAGACCGCCATCACCAGACCAAAAAATTTTTTCATAGCTCCCCCTTTTTAAACTTATTTAACCCTGTCTTTTTCTATTTATTATAGTCTATTTTATAAAATTTGTCAAGGAAAAAGTAAGATTTAAGGATTTTTGAAAAAGCCTACGCCCTTATGGCAGCAAAGAATTCTGCTACATCCCTGATTTCTGAAGTGACCCTGCATTCTGGAAGGGACTCCAGGAATATCTTTCCATATTTTCTTGTTCTAAGCCTTGGGTCCAGAATTGCAACCATTCCCCTGTCCTCCGCTGTTCTTATGAGTCTGCCAAAACCCTGTTTGAGCATCACCACAGCGTGAGGAATGTAATAGGAGATAAATGGGTCCCTGCCCTGAGATTGAAGAAGTTCTGTCCTCGCCTCTATAATTGGGTCATCAGGAACAGCAAAAGGTAATTTTGTAATTATGACACACTCAAGTGCACTGCCAGGAACATCCACTCCCTGCCAGAATGTATTTGTGCCAAATAGAACAAGCCCTCTGTCAGGCTTCTGTCCTGAAAGGGTGCTGCCTGATTTAAACTTCTCCAGCATCTTATAGCCGGGCAAATCTCCCTGGCACAAAATTTCAATGTAAGGCAATCCTTTCAAAGATTCATATACCTTTTCTAACATACTAAAACTTGTAAACAGAACGAAGGTATTTCCCCTGGAAATCTCAAGAATCTTTTCTATCTCTTCTGACACTTTATTTATATACGCCCGGGTTTCCTTGCCAGGGTCAGGCAAATCTGAAGGAAGATAAAGAAGCGCATTCTCCCTGTAGTTGAAAGGGGAACCGAGAAGAATTTCCTCTGCACTATCCAGGCCCAGACGCTCTTTAAAAAAGGAAAAAGACCCGGCTATTGTCAGGGTTGCAGAGGTTAAAACTACAGGAAAAACCCTTTGAAATACCATCTCCCTCATCAGTCCGCTTATATCCACAGGGGAGGCATGCAGAACAATCCGCTGTCTTGTCCCGGTCTTAGAAGAAATTTCTGCCCAGTATACATAGCCATCCAGACTCTGAGATATCAGTGTATCAACTTCATCTGCTATGGTTCTTGCGCGATCAGAAAGTGCATTTATTTCAATCTTCTCTTCTTCGTCCTTGCAGACTTCCGCCAGTGCTTTCAGACCTGCAGAGAGAGAAAGAAGGGGCTGTGAAAGATTATCCGGAATAAAATCAGGTGTGCGTACCCTCAGGGTATTTGTGTCCCCCGGGAATTTATCAATCAGCCCGGAGAAAAAAATATCTGCTGCCAGTCTTGCATCAGATACAAGTTTTTCAATCCTTGTTCTATCCAGCTCCCTGAAATTTTCCAGTTTTGAAAGCAAGCCCCTGCCTGTACGGGACCCTGAGATGGAATCAAAAAGGGATTTCAATTTAAAATTGGATATTTCTATTCCCAGGTAATCTGTGGCAACATCCTCTATGTTTTGTGCCTCATCAAAAACAATGGCGTCATACTCTGGAAGGACCTTTTCACCACTGGATAAATTTGCAAAGAAGAGGTGATGGTTTACTACAAGAATCTGAGATTGAAACTCCTGTTTTTTTGCCTTTCTATAAAAACAATCCTCGCAGTGAAGACATTTCTTTCCCAGGCACATATCCGGCTGACGGCAGATTTTTTCCCACAGGGATTCAGAGGGCTGAAAATCCAGCTCAGAAACAAGCCCTGTTTTTGTATGCATCCTCCATTCAAATATATCTTCAAGCTGACGCTGCTCCAGACCTGTGTCAAACAGACCTCCCCGGGCTGCACGCTCAAGCCGTCTGAGGCAGAGGTAGTTTTCTCCGCCAACACAGAGTGCATAATTAAATCTTATGCCCAGTGCCTTCTGCAGAAAAGGTATATCCTTTTCAACAAGTTGATGCTGGAGTGCCTTTGTAAAAGTAGAAATTACAACACGTCTTTCCTGCTCATAAGCCCAGTAGATGAATGGAACAAGGTAGGCAAGGCTCTTTCCCACTCCTGTTCCTGCTTCAACTATGAGAACTTTTTCTTCTGCAATTGCCCTGAAAACTGCCTGTGCCATTAAAACCTGCTCGGCTCGTAATTTATAACCTGGCAATTGCCCTGAAAGAGGCCCGTTTTCCCTGAAAATTTCTGAAATATCCACCTACTTATTACCTGTCACCATCCCTTCCGAATGTTTGTCCAGATAAAGTTTTGAAAAGGCAAAGTCAAGTAAAAGCCCTGATTCCCTCCATATATCCCTGGAGTTCAAAAGAATACATATAAGATGAAGCCCTCCCCTCCTGCAGCTTAAAACTATGCACCTGCCTGCCTGCCTGGTATATCCTGTCTTAACCCCATCAACACCTTCGTACAGGAATAAACACTTGTTTACATTTTTTAGATGTTTTTTTCTTACAGCACTGCCTGTCCAGGTTATGTCTGCCTCTCTGGTCCTGACAATCTCAGAAAATACAGGGTTTTTCAAAGCATAGCATGTTATCCTGAACAGATCAAGAGCAGTTGAAAAGTTTGTGCCATTTGTATCAAGCCCATGGCAATTGGAGAAAATCGTGCTTTCCGCACCAATTTCTGCTGCCTTTTTGTTCATAAGCTCAACAAATTCCTTTTCAGTTTTTGCCACAGCTTCCGCTGCATAAAGGGCTGCATCATTCCTGGATTCAAGAAGAAAGGCAAGCAGGAGGTCCTTTATGGTAATTTTGTGTCCTTTTTTCAATCCCAGTTTCCAGGAATTTACTGTTCTATCAGTCCTTTCAATTTTTACAACATCCTCCAGATTTTTATTTTCCAGCACTATTATCGCGGTCATTATCTTGGTAAGACTTGCAATAGGACGAATGCATTCTGCATTCTTCTGATATATGATTCTTCCTGTCCGGGCATCTCCAACAAGTATTGATTCAGCGCTTATCTCAGAAATAAGCCTGTCTAAAATTAAAGCGCCTAATTGGTCATATTCCGGCAATTGCCCCACCAAACCAGGTACATAATGAAACGGAATAAGAGAAAGCAGAAACACAGACAGGATAAGAATTGCTTTCTTCATTTTCTTCCTTTTTCAGGGTTTATATTTCTGATTACCGGTGGAGATGGAGAGGATATGCAAAGTATTCCCCGCCCATATGCAGGGGAATCCTGGCTTTCTCAAGCCAGATATCCCTGTAATATCTTCTATCAGCATAAGCACTTACAATTCTACCTATGAAGATATTACATTCACCGCCATCAATTTTTCTCTGCAGCCTGCACTCAAGATGTCCTATGCATTCCCTGATAACTGGTGCTCTAACCTTCTTTGCCCGCTCATAGGTCAAACCTGCAATTTTTGCCTTATCAAGTTTTCTTCCAGACTTTGTCCCGCAGATGTGGAGTGCTCTGTTCAATTTCCAGGATGGAATATTTATAACAAATTCTTTTGTCTGTTGAATCAGCTCACCCGTGTATCCACCCTTTCCCAGACATATGAGTAAGAGCGGAGGTTCCTCACTCACCGGTGTTGCCCAGGCGCAGGTCATCACATTTGGCTTTCCTGTTTTTGAAATTGATGTGATAAGCAAAGAAACCTTGGGATGGAGCATCCGGTAAATTTCCTTTTTTATCTCCTCTTTCATAATGTCCTCCATATAATGGAAACAGATTTTAACATTCAGCAGTACTGCAAAAATGTGTTGTCTGTTATTTTTGTTCGGCTATATGGTGGCGGATGTCCTTGCCCTGAACCAAAAATATCACCTCCTCTCCAATGTTTGTAGAGTGGTCTGCTATTCGCTCAAGATGGCGTGAGATCAGAATCAGGTCCATTGCCCTTTGTATAGCATTCGGGTCAGACATCATATAGGTCAGGAGTTCCCGGAATACCTGATCCTTCAGGTCATCCACCTCATCATCTCTTTCACACACTGACTTTGCAAGCACAGCATCCTGTTTTACAAAGGCATCCAGACTATCCTTTACCATCTTTCTGGCAATTTCTGCCATTCTTGGAATATCAATAAGGGGCTTGAGCAGGGGCTGTTTAAGCAGTTCTCTTGTTGCCTGGCAGATATTTATTGCCATATCTCCCATTCTCTCAAGCTCACTATTGATCTTTATCGCTGTGATAAGAAACCTCAGGTCAACTGCTGCAGGCTGGTGTAATGCTATCATCTTTATTGCCCTGTCATCAATCTCTATCTGCAGAAGGTTTACTTCCTCCTCTTTTTTGTATATCTCCTCTATAATGTCCTCCCTGCGTTCCACAAGTGCCTTAACAGAATCTGTAATCATTGCCTCTGTGAGTCCACTCATATAAAGCAACCTATCTTTAAGTTCTTTCAATTCTTCATCAAAATGACGTTCCATAATACCTCCCTTTAGCCAAAGCGGCCTGTGATATAGTCCTGTGTATTCTGATTGTCAGGATTGGTGAAGAGCTTATTTGTGGTATTGAATTCCACCAGTTCTCCTAATAGCATAAATCCTGAATAATCAGATATCCTTGCTGCCTGTTGCATATTGTGTGTGACAATCACTATTGTATATTTCTTTTTCAATTCAAACATAAGTTCCTCTATCTTTGCAGTTGCTATGGGGTCCAGTGCAGAGCAGGGCTCGTCCATAAGAATTACCTCAGGTTCTATTGCTACCACCCTTGCTATACACAGCCTTTGTTGCTGCTCAAGTGGCAGTTCTGTAGCAGGGAGAGCCAGTTTATCTTTCAAGGCATCCCACAATCCTGTTGCCTTCAAACTGCGTTCCACAATCTCTTCAATCTTCTCTCTCTTAGTTTTTCCATGGACTTTCAATCCATAAGCTACGTTATCAAAGACAGAGAGGGGAAAGGGATTGGGACGCTGAAAAACCATTCCAACGCGCTTGCGCAACTCCACCACATCCACATCCTTAGAGTATATATCCTTGCCATCCAGATTTACTTCCCCGTAAATTCTTACCCCCTCAATCAAATCGTTCATCCTGTTAAAGCAGCGCAGGAGTGTGGACTTCCCGCATCCTGAAGGACCTATGAGGGCAGTGATTACTTTTTCTTTAAATGCAATATTTATATCTTTTAATGCCTGAAAATCCCCGTAAAACAATGAAAGATTTTTAACTTCAATTTTATTCATTTTAACAATCCGTATGCGCTATGAATAACATTGCTAAAAAATTTAACCAAATTTTCCTGAGATATAATCTTCTGTTCTTCTGTCAGAAGGTGCTGTGAATATCTTTTCTGTATTGCCATACTCTATAAGTTCACCCATCAGGAAAAATGCAGTATTGTCTGCTACCCGGGCTGCCTGCTTGGTATTGTTTGTAACAATTATAATGGTGTAGTCTCTTTTAAGTTGCATCATTGCTTCCTCAATCTTTGAAGTTGAAACCGGGTCAAGCCCTGAACAGGGCTCGTCCATAAGTATCACTTCTGGTTTTAACGCCAGGGTGCGCGCTATACACAACCTCTGCTGCTGGCCCCCTGACAACTTCAGGGCAGGCTCATCCAGCCGCTCCTCCACTTCATCCCATAAAAATGCCTCCTTCAGACTCTTTTCCGCAATCTCTTCAAGTCTTCTTTTATCCTTTATTCCTGAAAGCCTTGGCCCATATACAACATTTTCAAAGATAGACATCGGCAGAGGAACAGGAAGGGCAAAAATCATTCCTACCCTGCGGCGCAGTTCAACGGGATTTGTATCCTCTGTATATATACTTTTTCCATTGAGCAGGATTTCTCCTGTAAAATGCATATCCGGGTCAATATCATTCAGACGGTTCAGGCACCTTAAGAATGTAGTCTTACCACTTCCTGCAGGCCCTATAATAGCCAGAATTTTGTTGGCAGGTACATCTAAATTGATATCTTTGAGCGCCTGCACATTTCCAAAAAATACACTCAGATTTTTCACGCTTATCTTTATATTCATAACTTATACATTTCGCCTTGTAAACCTGTGCATTATCCAGTAGGCAATAAGGTTAATTGCAAGTATTAGAATCATCAGGACCGCAGCAGTGCCAAAGGCATTCTTTTCTGAAATACCCTCTTTTGAAAGAATGTAAAAATGAACAGACATAGTACGCACAGAATCAAACAGGGAAGTGGGCAGACGAAGGGATGAACCGGCAGTAAAGATTACTGCTGCCGTCTCCCCTATACTCCTTCCAACTCCCAGTATTATACCTGTCACAATTCCTGGCAGGGCATTTGGCAGAACAACCTTTTTAACTGTCTCCCATTTTGTTGCACCGAGTGAAAGACTCACCTCACGGTAAGAATACGGCACAGTTTTAATTGCCTCCTCGGAAGTGCGTATAATTGTGGGAATGATCATAAATGCAAGGGTCAATCCACCTGAAAGAATTGACCATCCCATCTTTAATATGACCACAAACAGGCTCAAGCCAAATAGCCCGAATATTATGGAAGGAATTCCTGCAAGGCATTCTGCACCAAAACGTATAATCTTTATAATCTTTCTTTCTCCGGTGTATTCCACCAGATATATTGCTGCTCCCACGCCGAGTGGAGTTGCTATAATAATTGCTACAAGTGTAAGAACAAAAGTTCCTGCAATTGTCGGCAGTATCCCTCCTGCCTTACCCATCTTTGCCGGAAAGGTTGAAAGGAATTTCCAGCTGAGCACAGGTATTCCCCTGCCAAGCATAAAGATAATTATATAAAGAAGGATAAACAGGGTAATGCCTGTGGCAATTCCCAATATTAGTGTTATTATCTTTTGAGAAACCTTTGGGTCTATTCTCATATATATTCCTTTACAGCCTGTGGCTAACTACTTTTGTTCCCGGATAATATACCTGGCAATAATATTCAGTATCATTATTATGATAAAAAGGACTACGCCTGTGGCAAAGAGTGCCTGCCTGTGAGTACCTGTAGCAAATCCCATTTCAAGGGCAATGTTTGTGGTAAGTGTACGGCAAGGGTCAAGAATGGAACGCGGGATTTTCACTGCATTTCCGGCAACCATAATTACTGCCATTGTCTCTCCTATTGCCCTTCCCATTCCAAGAATTATACTTGCTACAATACCTGAACGCGCTGCCTTTAAAACAACCATATGGATTGTCTGCCATTTTGTCGCTCCCATCGCAAGGGAACCTTCCCTGTATGAACGGGGTACTGCCTGCAGTGCATCAATAGAAATACTTATGATTGTGGGAAGAATCATAATTCCAAGTATTATTGAACCCGCAAGCACAGAAAGCCCGGGTCCCCCTAAATATTCCCTTATAAGGGGAACAAGGACATTCACTCCTATAAACCCATATACTACTGAGGGAATTCCTGCAAGCAATTCAATCACAGGTTTTAAAATTGCTCTTATTTTATTGTGAACGAATTCAGAAAGGAATATAGCACAGGCAAGTCCGAGCGGAATACCTAAAACAAGGGAACCCCCTGTAATCAAAAGGGAACCTAAAATCATGGAAAGAATGCCAAATTGTCCCTCAAGCGGAGACCATTTAGCGCTCAGGATAAAATTGCGCAGCCCGGTTTTAAATATAAGGGGGGTGCCTTCCACGAAAATGAAAACCGCTATGAGCACAAGCATGAAAATGGCAGAAAGCGCCAGAAGCAAGAGTCCTTTTTCAACAGCAACCTCTGTTATTTTTTTCATCTTCCTACCGTTTCTATATTACATATCTTTGCTGGCAGCAGGCCCTGTTCAAGGATTGTTTTCTGTCCCTCAGGTCCAAGGATATAATCCAGGACCAGTTTTACATCTGTCTGGGAATCCCGGGCTGTCAGGAGATATATTGGACGCACAAGTTTATATTTACCTGCCATAATATTTTCACAGGTTGGAGATATTCCATCAACCTTCAAAGCCTTCACCTTTTCGTTTACAACTCCATGAGAGATATATCCGATTGCCTGCGGGTTATTTATAATAGTTTCCCGCACTGTGCCGTTTGAATCTTCTATAATGGCATCTCCCCTGAGTTTTAACCCCTTAAACACAAGGTCTTCAAAAGAAGACCTTGTCCCGGAACCTGCCTCCCTGGAAACAACAGTTATGGGCTTATCAATCCCGCCCACTTCCTTCCAGTTATTTATTTTTCCTGAATAAATTGCCCTTATTTGTTCCAGTGTAAGATTTTCTATTTTATTTGAGGGGTGAACTACAACGCAGATTCCATCCTGTGCAGCAACAAATTTCTTGAGGTCTTTTGCCTCTGGAGGAAGTGTAACCAGGTCAGCCATCCCTATCTGTGCCACCCCATTTAATACGCTCTGTATCCCCACAGCAGAACCACCACCCTGCACATTTATATTCACGCCCGGATTTTTTTTCATAAAGTCCTCGGCAAGTTGTTCCGCAAATGGCAGAAAGGCAGTGGAGCCAGCCATTGTTATTGTGTGCCGCCTCGCGCAGCCAGCTAAATAAAGTGGCACCAGTAGAAGAATTAAATATATTTTTTTCATTTTCTTAACCATAATTATATTGTAATGATTTTTGGGGATTTGTCAAATTTGCTTCTAAGAATCTATTTTTGACCTGTAAAGTTCTTTATTAAAAACCGGGCGTCTGCCTTTACAGATTCAGTGTATTTCGGAAAATACTCCAGGATAATATATCCATTGAATTCTCTTTCAACCAGGAATTCTAAAATCCTTATGAAATCCAGGTCCGGACTGGAATCGCTGTAGAATAGAGGAAGGTGCTGTCTTCTTTTCTCAGCAATCCGGTTTGAAGTATGAAAAACCCTGATGTAGTTTAAATTTCTTTCTATTTCCTCCAGCACTTCTTCCTGCTTCTTGTGGATATGGCTGAAATCATAGCAGGCGCGATGCCAGAATCTGCCTCTACAGAAATTGACTATTTCTTCAATACTTGATAGGATGCGGTACCTGCTCATAAATGTTTCCCAGCAGAGGAAAATTCTGTTTTCGTCCAGAAGCGGGTCCACTACATTATCTATAAATGACTTTACCTGCACAAGTTTTCCAAAGCTGGGATGAACAACAAACGTATTACAGTTGAGTGTTTTTGCAATTGCTATTGATTTCTTAAGCACCTGTTCAAAGATTCCTGGCTCTGTAAGTCTGGCATGGGCAAGGTGAATTGAAGAGACAATAAGATTTAATTTCTGGAATGGAGCAACAACAGATTCAATTGTAGCTTTTTCCAGGAAGGATTTTGGAAAGTAAAAGGCAACTTCAACCTGCCCGATTTCTTCATAATTTTTGAGCGCTTCATACCAGTCGTATTTCCCTGTTTCAGGATAAGTCACCCTCACTGAAATTTTCATAAGATAAATCTCTATACAGACTAAAAATTAGCCTGTCCTTTTAAATATATTCAATGGTGCTGGGAGGCTTGGGCGTGATGTCAAAAAGCACCTTGACCACCTGTGGAATCTCAAAAGTTATTCGCTTTTGAATCTTTTCAAGCACATCAAAGGGTATGCGGGTTACCTTTGCAGTGAGCGCATCCTTTGAATCAACTGAGCGCACAGCGACAATCTCTCCGAATATCCTCTTTCCATTTTTTACTCCAGTTGCCCTATCCTTCAAAAGAACTGCAAAAGCCTGGAATGGCTTTATTCCTGCTTTTTTTATTTCCTCTTCCACTATAACCGTTGCCTTTCTTAAGGTTTGAACCCTGCGCGGGGTTACCTCTCCAACCACCCTTGTTGCAAGACCAGGTCCTGGAAATGGCATCCTTTCACTGTATTCAGAAGAAAGCCCGAGTTCTCTTGCCACCATCCTCACCTCAAATTTGTAAAGATCTTTTAATGGCTCTAAAATCTGCAACCCATACCTTTCAGGGCTTATCCCTATTTGCTGTAAAACATTATGCTGGGTCTTGACCCCTGCCTTTGTTTCCTTTATATCTGCAGCAATTGTTCCCTGAATCAGGAATGAAGCACCTGTGTTCTTCACAGCTTTCCCCAGTGTCTTATAGAATGTGTCCCTGAATGCTTTTCTCTTTTTCTCAGGGTCTTCAATTCCTTTCAATGCCTTAAAGAAATCCCTCTGTGCATTCAGGAGCCTGACATTTATTCCAAGTTTTGCCAGGTCCCTCTTTACCTTCTGCCCCTCATCCTGGCGCATCAATCCATCATCAATAAACAGAACTATAGCATTTCTGCCAATTGCCCTGTGTGCAAGTACCGCACAGGTTACGCTGTCCACACCTCCAGAGGTAGCTATAAGTGCCTTTCTGTCTCTGACCGCATTCTTAATCTCCTCTATCCTCTTTGCAATAAAGTCCCTCACCCTGCCCAGTGCCATCACTTCCCCCTTTCCTGTAATCCATCTTCTTTTTATATGATTTCCTTATCTGTAATTCTTCTGTATGCCTCCAGATATTTTTCTCTGGTTTTCCTTACCACTTCCTCTGGTAAAAGTGGTGCCGGCGGTTCCTTGTTCCATTTTATGCTCTCAAGCCAGTCCCTCACAAACTGCTTGTCAAAAGAATCCTGAGACCTGCCGGGCACATAAGTATCGCGAGACCAGAACCTGGAAGAATCAGGAGTCAGGATTTCATCAATCAGGACAATATCGGTATTATCAAAGCCAAATTCAAATTTTGTATCTGCTATGATTATCCCCCTTTGTTCTGCATATTCACATGCTAACTCATAAATCTTAAGACTCTTTTCCTTTATTATACTCCCTGTTTTTTCCCCGACCATCTTCATCATCTTCTCTTCTGTAATATTTATATCGTGCCCGGTCTGCGCCTTGGTGGAAGGGGTAAAGAGTGGAAACGGAATTCTCTGAGATTCTTTTAATCCAGCCGGAAGTCCAATCCCGCATATTGAGCCTTTTTCTCTATATTCCTTCCATCCGGAACCAGCAAGATATCCGCGCACAACGCACTCTACAGCAATGGGCGTGGTCTTCTTTACAAGCATAGCCCTGCCCTCAAGTATTTTCTTATATTCCTCAAGGGCTTTTACTTTTGAAATAATTTCTGAAACATCAGTGGTTATTACATGATTCGGGATTATGCCTTTTGTAAAATCAAACCAGAATGCAGAAAGCATATTCAGAACTTTTCCCTTGTCAGGAATACCACCGGGCAAAACAATGTCAAATGCAGAAATCCTGTCAGTGGCAACAATCAGAAGCATATCCCCGACTTCATAAACGTCTCTGACCTTCCCCTTTTTAAACAATTTAAGTGGCAATTTTGTTTCGGTTATTACTTCCACATTCCCTCCTTTTTAAATATATGTTTTTTGAAGGAAAAGAGGTTTATTTAAAAAGTGCGGGCCCTGCCCCATATTTTTTCAAATAAATCATCAGAACTGAAATGTCAGATGCGGTCACGCCCTGAATCCTGGATGCCTGTCCCAGGGAAACAGGTCTGATTTTCGAAAGCTTTTGCCTTGCCTCAGTCTTCAGGCCATGGACCTCTGAATAATTAAAATCCAGGGGTATCGGGTAATCCTCCAGTTTTTTGAACTGCTCAATCTGGTGCTTCTGGCGCTGGAGATACCCTTCATATTTCAGCTCAATTTCAATTTCCCTGCGCACCTCAGGAGGTATGTGCTCCTGAGAAGAAGTAGCCTGGCCCTTTTTTCTGGCTGCAAGATATTTGTCTATAAGATTCCATTTTTCCTCAAATTTTTCATAAATCTCTTCTGGAATCAATCCAAACTTATAGCCAAAAGGCATGATCCGTCTGTCAGCATTATCACACCTCAGAAGCAGGCGATATTCTGCCCTGGATGTAAACATTCTGTAGGGCTCCTCAGCCCCTTTTGTCACCAGGTCATCAATCATAACACCTATGTATGCCCGGGAGCGGTCGAGGATAAAAGGCTGTCTGCCCTTCAGTTTAAGTACAGCATTAATCCCTGCTATTATTCCCTGTGCAGCAGCCTCTTCATATCCTGTTGTTCCATTGACCTGTCCTGCAAAATAGAGATTTTCAACCAGTTTTGTTTCAAGTGTTGGTTTCAACTGGACCGGATTGAAAAAATCGTATTCAATTGCATAGCCGGGACGGGTTATTTTTACCTCTTCAAGACCCGGGATTGTGCGCAGATACTCTATCTGCACATTTTCTGGAAGACTGGTAGATACGCCATTGGGATAAATTTCCTCTCTATCCCTTCCCTCTGGCTCCAGAAAAACCTGGTGCCTATCCCTGTCAGGAAACTTCACCACCTTATCTTCAATGGAAGGACAGTACCGCACACCCACTGCCTTTATCCTTCCTCCATACATTGCAGAAAGATGCAGGTTTTTCCTTATGATTTCATGCGTGCGCTGATTTGTGTATGTTATATAGCAGGGCATCTGCTCACATTTAATTTTTTCTGTAAAGAATGAAAAGGGTACTGGATTTTCATCTCCTTTTTGAATTGTCAGTTTTGAAAAATCAATTGTCTTTCCATCCAGCCTTGCAGGGGTTCCTGTCTTCAATCTGCCAGTTTCAAAACCCAATTCTTTCAAACTCTCTGACAGTCCTTTTACAGCAGGCTCTCCCATTCTTCCTGAAGCAAAGGATTTATCTCCAATGTAGATTACTCCATTTAAAAATGTCCCGGCTGTCAGTATCACTGCCCCTGCCCTGTATTCCTTCCCATCCTCTGTTATCACTTTCAGCCTTGAACCCTGAATTTTTAATTGTATTGCTATTCCCTGCTTTACCTCCAGGCCGGGCTGGTTTTCAACAACCTCTCTCATTGCCAGTTTGTATACCTGCCTGTCGCATTGCACACGCAGTGCCTGTACTGCAGGACCCTTTTTTGTATTGAGCATGCGGAATTGAATGCCAGACCTGTCAGTAATCTTTGCCATCTCTCCACCCAGTGCATCCAGCTCTCTAACAAGATGGCTCTTTCCAAGACCTCCAACAGAAGGGTTGCAGGACATCTGTGCAATAGTATCAGGAGAAATTGTTAGAAGAAGGGTATGGCAGCCCATCCTTGCACCTGCCAGTGCTGCCTCACATCCTGCATGCCCTCCACCTATTACTATAATATCATATTCAGCCATTTTATCCAGATTAAATCCAGCACCTCGCCTGCCTAAAACCAGACATTGTGCTATTACCAGAAACCTGAACTATTATATTATACCAAAAATTTACTAATTGTCAAATTTTATGTCCTGCTTTGTTTTATTCTTGACAAATTTCTGATTTGTGGTATAATATTTTTGCTTTCCTGCTTCAAAAGTATGGCCTGACAGATTTGCCATTTCTATCTAAAAACACAAAACTTTCAGAAGGAGGCAAAATGGAGACAACCAAGATTTTATTAAGTGAAAGGGATATACCACAGCAGTGGTACAATGTCCTGCCTGACCTGCCTGCACCACTTCCACCACCTATCCATCCAGGGACAGGCAAACCAATAGGACCTGAGGACCTGGCTCCAATCTTTCCCATGGAGCTAATAAAACAGGAGGTAAGCCCTGAACGGTGGATTCCAATTCCTGATGAACTACTCAGGGTTTACAGAATGTGGAGACCCACACCGCTCCACAGGGCTTATGGTCTTGAAAAGGCGCTTGGCACACCTGCAAGAATTTATTACAAAAATGAAAGTGTAAGCCCTCCTGGAAGCCACAAGCCAAACACTGCTGTAGCACAGGCATATTTCAATAAAAAGGAAGGCGTTACAAGACTTACAACAGAAACAGGTGCAGGACAGTGGGGAAGTGCACTTGCGTTCGGATGCAATCTTTTTGGCTTGAAATGTACGGTTTATATGGTGAAGGTGAGTTATGAACAGAAGCCATACAGGAAAATAATGATGCAGACCTGGGGAGCAGAAGTTCATCCATCGCCGACAAACCTTACAAATGCTGGAAGGGCAATGCTTCAAAAGGACCCTGATTGCCCTGGAAGCCTTGGACTTGCAATTTCTGAAGCAGTGGAAGATGCAGCAACTCACGAGGATACAAAATACTCACTTGGAAGTGTTTTAAATCATGTGCTTCTGCATCAGACAATTGTGGGCCTGGAAGTACAAAAACAATTGAAGATTGCAAAGGAAAAACCAGATATTATGATTGGCTGTGTCGGTGGCGGGAGCAATTTTGGAGGATTCTTCCTGCCATTTGTAAGGGAGAAATTAAAGGGAAGGAATATCAGGTTTATCGCTGTGGAGCCAACTTCCTGTCCGAGTTTAACAAAGGGACCTTACAGATATGACTTCGGGGATGTTGCAAAAATGACCCCGCTTCTCAAGATGTATACCCTTGGACACAGTTTTATTCCGCCTGCAATCCATGCAGGAGGACTTCGGTATCACGGAGATGCACCGATACTCTGCCTGCTGGTTAATAAAGGAGTTGTGGAGGCAGTAGCATATAATCAGAACCCTGTTTTTGAAGCAGCAGTGCTTTTTGCCCGCACAGAAGGAATCATCCCTGCCCCTGAAACCGCTCATGCCATAAAGGCAGCAATTGATGAGGCAAAGAAGTGCAAGGAAACAGGAGAAGCAAAGTGCATAGTCTTTAATCTGAGCGGACACGGGCATTTTGACCTTGCTGCATACGATTCATATTTTGCAGGAAAACTTGAGGACTATGCATATCCTGAGGAGAAAATCAAGGAAGCCCTGAAAGATGTGCCTCAAGTAGGATAATTGTAGTGGTGCATTCCCGGCATCTGAATTCAGGAGTCTATCCCGGGCATAATATGTGACGATTAGATATAAAAAGCCGTGGCAAAAACCACGGCTTTTTGTTTATATTCTGCATACAGGACCAAACCTGCTAAAACAATTAATTGCAGCAGGATGGTACTCTTCTTAAGGGAAACCAGAAATGTTTTGCATTTACTCTGGAACAGAAAGGTTGTGTTTTCCATAAGAACCCTGTTGCTTGCACCCCTTCCTATCGGCGGGCAGATGAGACGTTGTGGATAAGGTGCAAAACTGCAAATTTTTCATTTTGGAGTTCTATCTCACTCTTACCCTGAATATGAAAGTCCTGGATTCCTTTATACCAAGCGTATTGATTTTCCAGCGCAAGCCCTTGACATCATCAGATTCAGCAGGCGGAATGCCTGGAATCCAATTAATATATGCTGGGTCTGTGGTATAAGCACAGGTGTCCAGCTGGGCAGTATCCATAGATATGAATGTGATGGGAGTAAATATCCGGCTGTCAAATGCCTCTGTATCTGTAATTACAAGATTGAGTGCTGTTTCCAGACCTGCGTTTGTAAGGACAATCGTATATTCAAGTGTATCACCTGCGAAAACACTGACTATTGTATCTTCAGTATTCGTGCGCAGGTTCTTCATTTTCTTGAATAATGTAATGACCGGCATAGTTATGGTATTGGATTGTAATGCATAGAGCTCAAGTTCTGGCTGCGTCACTGCAATGGATGGATTTCCTCCTCTTCTGTCCCTGTACCAGAATTCTGCGCTGCCTGCAGAAAATTCAATTACAGTGGTATCCTTCCAGGGACTGCTGGTCAGTGAGAATCTTCCCAGAGGGGAACTGGATAGAAGCACAGCAGCTTCATTGAATGTTATATCTGTATCTCCTGAATATGTAAAGGCAACTGCTTTTAAGGGTGCAGAATCAGTACTGGAAATTGTAAATTCAGGAGATACTATTCCCAGGGTTGCAGCGCTGATTTTTTCTAATTGCATTGCGGGTTCAACACCCAGGTCCTGCCTGCTTGCGGCTATTGTAACATCTCCACTCCTGTAATCCCTGTAATAGAAAGTGCCTTTGCCGTATGAAAGCAGGATATCCCTGTCCTTTCCCGGTTCTGACCAGTTTTCTCCATCTATGGAGAAGGAACGACTCTCTGAGGAAGAGGTAAGGGCTACAGTATTGGCAAAGGATGTATCTGTCTCTCCTGAAAGTGAACCAGCAATGAGAGTGATTAATGGAGAGGTTGCACCTGCCTTAACCTTGAATGGACTGGAAACAAGAAAGAGGTTTGAAGCTGTAAAATTAATTGCATAAGGAGTGTTTTCGTATACTGCCTTTACCTCTGAAGCATTCAACGCACGATTGTAAATATGCACCTCATCCAGCACTCCGCTGAAATCCTCTCCACCACCAGCTCCTACAGTAAGTGGAGCGGTATTGCTCATATCTTTTGTTGTGGAATCCACTACCTGCTGATTGAGACTCCCATCCACATAGATCAAAATTTTCTTAGCATCTGCATCCCTTACAGCAACTATGTGGTGCCATTTTCCATCAGTCAGGTTATTTGTAGATATAGCAACAGGATTGGCTGCACCATCCCAGATTCTGAACTGGACCCTTCCAGCACTGTCCTGAACCATACTCACAGGATAATTCTGCCAGTAGGTTTTTGTAAAGAAGTGTGCATCTCCTGAAGGAATATTTGAACTCTTGAACCAGAACCCTATGGAATAACTCTTTCCTGGTTTTCCTATATCAATGCCTGTATTATGTGGAACTCCTGCATAGCCACCAGGACCTTCAAAACTCAGTGCATATCCAAATTTACCAGATACATATGGAGGGTTGCCATAAAGGATACCTATGTTGCCATGTCCGGAAATATCTCTTGTTAAAGTACCTGCTCCTTCTTCAAAATTCCATATCGCTATTGAAATATCCTGAACATAAGTATATGTTATTGTACCGGGCTCTCCTGAAACAACCGCAGAAATGGTATCTCTGCCTAATTTTGTGGAAACAAGCACAGCAGTGCAATATCCATTCGTATCTGTAATTTGACCGAAAGGATAAGTTATTGTATCATAGCCACCAGGATTTGCAGTCCTTAGAATTACAGTTTTTCCACTTAAAGGATTGTGATAATAATCAGTGACAAGTACTGTAATGGTGGAAGATGAAATTCCATTTGAAGGAACTGCTGAATTGCTTATTATAAGGTAAGAGGAGGTACTGGAGAAAGATCCCGGACTGACCGATTGAACCTGGGATGTTTCTGAAAGTATGGTAGACGAAACTGTTATAACAGGAGAACCTGATTTTGTATCTTTATAATATACACGCGCTTCTCCATTGACCATCCTTATTGCAATTGTTGGCACCCAGGTCTCACCTGTCTGGGTTGCGCAGAACCTGCCTGTGCTGAAGGAAGAGGTAAATATACAATCTTCATTGTACCCGGTGGCAGGGCTTCCATCATTCCATTGTGCCTGCACACAGATTGATTCTGAAGGAGTATTTACAGACATTGACCGTGGTGGAGTTGTTATAACAAGTTTGCTTGCTCCAATAAGTGTAAGGGGAACAGACCTGCCTTTAAATCTCGCATATGCCTCCTCATCTTCTATTGCATAATTATAAATCCTTGCCTCATCAATCATTCCATTGAAGTTTGCTCCAGCTATTTTACCTATAAGTACAGGTGCGTTATTGTTTATATCTCCACCTGTGCTATCTGCTACCTCTGCATTTAAATTGCCATCTACATACATCTTCATTTTCTTGCTTGAAGCATCCCTTACACAGACAATGTGGTGCCATGTTCCATCCACAAGGTTCAGAGTAGAACGAGCTTCAGGATTGCTTGTTCCATCGTATAGCCTGAAGCCCACATTGCCATTTGCATAGTAGACAACTGAAAAAGGATAGGGAAAATCCCATTTTGAGAAGAAATGGGAATCTCCAGCAGGAGGTGGACTGGAGCTGTTAAACCAGAATTCTATGCTGTAGCTCTGACCGGCTTTGCCAATATTAAGACTCTGAGAGTGAGGAATACTTACAACACTATCTCCACCACCAAAATACAGGCAGTATCCATATTTTCCATCCCGCCATTCTGGAGAACCGGACAATGTTCCATTGTTGCCATTGAGGGATAGGTCGGTAATTATTGCTCCGGAACCCTCTTCAAAATTCCATATCCCCGGACAATCCCTGAAAAGTATGTTTGTAATTGTATTTGCCTCTCCTGAAACCACAGCCACAACTGTATCCCTGCCTGCAACAGTGGAAAAAAGAACTGCAGTACAAACTCCGTTAATGTCCGTAGTTTGCCCGTTAGGATATAAAATTGTATCAGAATTTCCATTTGTGGTATAAATTACTACTGTCTTATCCTTTATAGGACTGCGGCAGATATCATTTACAACCACCGTTATTGTGCAGGGAGAAATACCATCTGCAAACAGTATGTGGCTGGATGCAAGAATGTAGGAAGCAGTATTTGAGAATGGACCCGGCTCTACAATCTGAACCTGGGAAGTCTCTACAAGATTTGCGCCTGAGACCGTGATAACAGGGAAGCCTGACCTGGTATCTTTGTAATATACAAAGGTTTCTCCATTGACAAATCTCAATGTTAGCTGAGAAACCCAGGTCCCGCCTGTCCGGGTTGCGCAGAACCTGCCTCCTGCGGACGAGCTTGAGATTGAAGCAGTTCCATTGAATTCTACAACCTTATTTCCATCAGGCCTCTGCACCTGTATTACTATTGAATCAGATGGAGTATTTATCTGCATTGTGCGTGGTGGGGTAACAAAAGCAAGTCTCATTGCACTGTAGAAATTGATGGGCTTTGCCTTACCCAGGTAATTTGCCTTTATTTCAGCAGGTGAAAGAACCCTATTGTATATTCGCACTTCATCAATAAGCCCCACAAAACAATTCTCACATGTTGGGTCTATATTGTTCCCGCTGCTTACAATAACAGGCTGGGTATTTCCCAGTGGCCCTGGATGAGGATGTGTGGGGCTGGGACTCACACTAACCCTGTCGCCATTCACATAAAGTGCAATGGTATCATTTGTCCCATCAAAAATAAAGGTTCCTGCGAGGTGATACCACTGGTTGTTATTTATAGTTCCGCCTGAAACAATACTTGATATACCATGATAAATCCCGAAGGTTGCTTTATTATCTGCTACATAAAGCAGGTATGAGCCCTGAATATCTGCAGGATACCATCCTTTACCTATGACCCTGTTGTACTGCTTTGAGGCATTTTGTGGATAAACCCATGCCTCAACAGTAAGCTGCATTGTCTCATTTAAACTTGTTGAATGTGGAATTTCAAGTGCCCTGGAATTGCCGTCAGAATAGAGTGCCTGCCCGTATCTGCCAGGGGCCCAGCCCATCCCGAACTGTAATATACCTGTATTGTTATTTCCTGAAATATCATAAGCAACAGTATCCGCACCTTCATCAAAATTCCATATCCCTGCTGCTATATCCTTGAATTCAACCCTGGTAATCGCGCCAGGTTCTCCAGAAACAGTAGCCTGAGGAGTATCCGGACCTATAAGGGTTGAAACAAGTGTTATTGTACAGGCTCCATTCTGGTCAGTAATCTGTCCGTAAGGATAGGTAATTGTATCAAAGCCTGCCGGGTTTGTGGTCTGCAATGTAATAGTTTTTCCAGGGAATGGATTGCGATAGATATCGCATGCCACAACAACTATTGTGCAGGGAGTTGTGCCATCTGCAGGACAGGAAGACCTGGATATCAGCATATATGAAGTAGTATTGGAGAAGGAAGCAAGTGTTATATTCTGTATCTGTGAAGTATCTGGCATACCCTCACAGGAAACAGTAATTGAGGGGCTACCAACCTTTGAATCTCTATAATATACAAAGGTTTCTCCATCTACAAAATTGACAACTATTCTATTTGTAGAGGACCAGGGACCATAAGAAGATGGAGCAAACCTACCTGTGGATGAGGAAGAAGTAAATGTGCAGGGGCTGTTGAAACCAAATACCCTCTGGCCGTTTTCAAACTGCGCCTGCACTACTATTGAATCAGTGGCAGTGCCAACTAAGGCTGTTCTGGGAGGAGTCAATATCTGAAGCACTGTAGGTCCTGAGAAATAGAGATCAGGAATGCGGGTAAACCTGATTGCATCTGTCCAGCCTTCTCCTGCAGGAGTTCCTGCTTCACTCCACCATCTTCCAGCACAGATTTTTACCTTTGCACAGTTTTCAGGAAATAATATGTCTGCTCCTGAACCTGTGCTCCCGCAGGTGCGCGAGAAATACTTCCAGGAAGAAGAAGTACCCAGGCCACCTGCATCAGAAAATCCCAGATATGCATCTGTGTCAGAGTAGAAATAAATACTCAGACAATAGGTTCCACTGCTCACATTCGCCTTGAGATATGCGCTGATCCGGTATACAAAGAAGGGCTTGTTGCTCACCGGAATGAAGTCAGCACTCTTTGCTCCTTCAATGTTAGCTCCTGCAGCAGAAAGCTTTGCACTCCTTGAGCCTGCATACCGAATCTCATTGTCTATGGTTGCAAAGCCCATGTCCCAGAAAGAGTCTGCCTGCTCAAAAGAAGGGTTAAAGACAAGGTTCCCTGATATGGTACAGCCATCAGAGAGGGCATAGATTGTAGCCCCACCCATATAACTGGTGCAGATTGTTCCTGTTGCCTGTCCGTTAGAATCTGAATTTGCAGGCGGTTGTGTAATGGTATCTGAGGCTCCTCTGCTTGATAAGATTATAACCTGTTTTCCTGCAACCGGATACCCGTATGTATCAACAAGCGTAACAGTTATTGTCCCTGTGTCAATGCCGTTCCCTGGCATAGAAATCGGTTTTACCTCCAGATACGAACAGGTTTCGCTGGGCAGTGGTTCCTCAATTATCTCGCATTGAGTATCCGGAATAAATCCTTCTCTTGAAACTGTTATAACAGGAGAACCTGTCTCTGAATCCTTATAATAGAATATAGCCCTGCCTGCCACACAGTATATAAAGGTTGTGTCCTGCCAGGAGGTTGAGGAAACGGAGAATCTTCCGCCTGGAGATGAGCTCTGAAGCACAACAGTTTCGCTGAATGAATTCATTCTCTGGGATTCTGCATCCTGTATTTCAATTATAACTGGCACTGAGGGATTGTTACGGGTTGTATGAAAAGGACCAGAAATAAATGCTATGGAGGCGGGGACAAGGGTGAGTCTGCATACCTTATTATAAAGGGCAGATATCTCTTCTGGAGAAAGAATCCTGTTGTAGATTTTTACTTCATCCACAATCCCGGTGAATGCACCACCAAACGTATCTGAGGAAGAAATATTATTACTGAATCTCAATTTAATAGAGCCATCGTCTTCAATCTGAGGAAAGGTTTTATTCCCCTTTTCTTCCCCGTTCAAATAAACTCTTGAGGTCCCGCCTGAATTATAAATTCCTACAAGATGAACCCAGGTATTTAAGGGGAGAGGCTGGCTGAAGATAAGGTAATCTGAGGCATTTCTTACTTCAAGGGCACCAAGATTATTATTAGAAGCTGACCATACACTGAATAACCACGGTCCCATCCTTCCCTGCAATTTTCCAAGTATCATACTGGAATTGCTTGATGGATAATTCAGAACCTTTGTCCATGCCTCAACAGTTGCTGTGTTAAGAACCGGGGAAGAATCGCATTCAGCATATGAAATAATTCCATTTTCTCCACCCTCAAACCTCAGTGCAGAACCAAATCTGGCATCCCCTGACCACATACCGCCATAATTTATGGCATCATAATTTTTACCTGAATAGTCCTTTGTATCCCTGTCAAAATGCCATATCCCTTCTGCTTTATATAAATCCACACCCCTTGTTACTATTACTCCTTCGCATAATGCGGTTATTGAATCTGTACCTGAAGTTCTATACAGAATACTACCTGTGCACTGGCCATTTGCATCCGTCAATCCAGGCTGGATTATTATATCACCGGGATAGCCCCGGCTGGAGAAAAGCGTAACCTGAACTCCTGAAACAGGAAATCCATATGTATCCTGCACAACCACACTTACAGTGCAGGGATTTGCACCATCAACTGTAACCAGTGAATTCACAATTATATATGAGGCATCTGCATTCACTCCAGGAAGTTGTATTGTGCCTGTCTGCACCGCTGGTTCCAGTCCGCAGCGGTAAGCAGTAATTGTAACACCCTCAGGACCGGAAACCTGAGAATCCCTGTAATAGAAAAATTTTCTTCCCTGGACAAGTGTGACCACACTTGTATCCTGCCAGTTAATTCTATCCACAGAGAACCTGCCGGTCAGGGAAGAGGCTTCAAGAGATACAGTATCATTTATCGGGTATATCTTACTTTCTCCTTCGTTCAAGGCTTCCACTATAATTCCACAGGAAGGATTATCTACAGTTGTGGAAAATGGTGGGGTAGCAAATCTCAATGCAAAAGAAGGTGGGGGTGGAGATCTAAAATATATGTTTGTACTTGTCTTTCTTGTATAATTTGAGCTGATCTGTTGAGGAGAAAGAGCGAATCTATAGATTTTTGGCTCATCTATTGCACCCTTGAAATAAGTTCCATACTCCGGGTCACCACCTATCTGCACATTCATAGAACATCCATTCAGTGGAGTGTTCTGGGTGGTATCTGCATCAGTACCTTCAAGAACTCCATCCACCCAGAGTTCTATGGTTGTATTCTCTGCCCTTCTTATACCAACAAGATGATGCCACAATCCATCAGTAATATTCCCTGCAGATTCTACAAAAGGAGTGTTTGTCCCGTCAAAAAGACTGAACTTAACCTTACCTCCTGCAGTCTGGGTGAAATTGAATACATCAGGGTTGTTTACAGCGCTGGTAAAGAAGCACACATCCTGTGAAGGTATGTCAGAACTCTTGAACCAGCACTCTATTGAATAACTTTCGCCTGTTCTTCCGAGGTCAAGAAGAGAATCTATGCCAAAAGGTATATCTATGTAGTCATCAACTCCATCAAATTGAATACAGGAACCAAATTTGCCTTCAACCCACAGTGGAGGGGGAAAACTTCCACCATCCTGCAAGCTCCCGTTAAACCCATTCCCTGATGCGTCATTCAAATCCATGTCCAGATACCATATCCCGGTAGCCTGGCAGAAGTCAATATCATTGGTAATTATATTGCCGTCACAGAGCGCAGTAATTGTATCCCAGCCCTCATACCCGGAGCTTATACTCCAGAAACACTGGCCATTTATATCTGTAAGTTGTGGATTTACAGGACCTATTATATCTGAATCTCCTCTTGTGGTTTGTAGCGTAGCATATTTACTGGCTACAGGAAACCCATAAGTATCCCTGATAGTAAGGATAACAGTGCAGGTAGAAATGCCGTCTGCATCAATCAGATCCGGGCTGGCACTTATAAAAGAAGTACTCTCATTTGCTGATGGTTCAACCACATTCACTGTCTGTGTACCAGGGTTGAGCCCTGAACGAGAAACTGTAATGTCAGGAGTGCCTGCATTTGAATCCCTGTAATAAAAAAGTGCATAGCCTCCTGTAAATGTAATAGAAGTAATATCAGACCATAGAATTCTGTCAGCTGAAAATACCCCACCTCCTGAACTTGAAAGCAGGTCAGCAGTCTCATTGAAAGTCGGGTCTAAAACACCAGACTCATCGCGGGCTTCCACAACAATTGATGGAGAAGGATTGTCTTTTGTGGTGGTAAAAGGAGGTGTTGTGATTACAAACTGTGTCGCCGCGTAAACTGCAGAGATTTGACTTATCAAACCTGCAAACAGAATTAACAAAAAGAAAGCAACCCTTGACGGGGTCAGGTCTTGACATTTCACACATCTATTTTTATCCATTTTTTCCTCTTTTTCTCTGGGGCAGGCCTTGTTTTTCGTCGCATTTCCGAACGGGGCGACAAAGAATCCTGACAGGCAAGCATTTTTGTAACAGAAAAACAGCCTGTCCCTTTTTATTTTAAAAGCAATAGCTGCCAGTTGAATTTCAGGATGTTTGTTATAATCTCACCCTCTTCTGAAAGGGGAATTGTATTCCCCGCGATTGCATTTGTGACCTGAATGTTTTCTTTTTTCAAGCCTAATTTTGAAAAATCAGGTTTTATACGGACCTCCTGGGCGGTATCAGTGAGGTTAGAAACAGCTATGAGCGCACCCTTTCCTTTCCTGATATATATGCTTGCAAATGTACCTTCAGGTACAACCTTGATTAATTCGCTGTTATTCCAGTATGGATGCCAGGTGCAGTCCTTTGCGTCTACCCCGAATTCGTCCATTGCCTTCCAGATTTTTGGAATCTTTCCCATAGTATGGGTGTAGGGACGCACAAGAATATCATGCAGGAGCGTAATTGCAAGCCCTGAATCAAATTTCCATTTTCCGCTTTCATAGACCAGAAATTCTGCAGGCACTCCCCAGTTTCTTCCCATAAATTCGGCTCTAAAAGCAGAAAGTGGAAGTACATTCAAGAATTCTGCTGGTTTTTTGCAATTCTTAAACGCTTCCTGCAGATGCTCACCATCCCAGTAGGAAGTGGAAAATGACAGAGTCGGGGCTACACAGCAGGTTGAATTGTGCACATTTACAAGCCCTCCTTTTTTTGTGCAGATTGCATAAATTCTTTTCATTAAATTGCGCACAGCAAAAACTGGAAATGTTCCCTGAATGCTGCCATTTTTATCTTTATATCCACAGCCATGCAGAAAATTCTGGCAGCCAAAAGGCTCCATTGTGCCATCCAGATATACGCCATCAATGTCGTATGTATCCAGAACATACTTGATTCCCTCTGCAAGAAAATCCTGCCAGGGACTATTATAGCAGACACCGTAGTCTTTTTGAGGAGGATTGCGCGTGTAATACCATCCCCAGAACTTCTCGCCGGGGACCTTGCGCAGTGTTTCTTCATTGCATGCATCAAATTCAGGTGCAATGTCTGAAAGTTCGTAGCCGAAGTAAACCAGTATCTTCATTCCGAGCCGGTGGCATTCAGATACAAGACTTCTCAACTCTTCTTTATGCGTTGTCTCAGGATAGTTCTGTATATCTGTCCAGTCCTCATGATAAACAATCGTATTTACGCCCTGCTTTTTGAGTTTTTCAAGTACAGAGACAGAAATTGTGTCAGATGGCTTTGGCCTGGCCGGTTTTTCTATGCCGTAATATGCTCCGTGCATTATGTGCCACTGGCGCCATCCTTCTGGATATGGCTTCACAGGGGTTGCCTGCAGGCCAAAGGTATAGGACAGGGAAGAATTTATCTTCAGCGGTTTGTCTATGAAATAAATGTTCATTATTACCGCCCCGGAATTCCTCTCTATCCTGATTGCATTGTTTGCATCCCTGTTGTTCCATTTTTCATTTGTCTCAGCAAACCAGCCCAGACCCAAATCCTCATTTCCAAGCCACACAAAAGCTCTGAAAGGAAGGTTTAAGCCCTGCCGGGGCAATTCCCCTGAATTTGTAGCGTTGCCCCAGACACCCGGCCAGTAATGATACAGGGTTGCGAATTCCTTTTTTACTGGCACCTGCAGAAAAAGATTTTCAAGGGTTATTTCCTCTTCCGGATCAAAGGTGAGGTCAATCCTGAGCATACCGTCGTATTCAATTAAAACATTGCCTGAAACTTTAAGTTTCTCTAATTGTGTTCCTGCCTTCAGGACCACCTTTGATTTACTCCTGGTTATTATTGACGGTCTGGTTTCCAGGATGGAAATGGATTTTTTATTTATGCTCGCATTTAATTTTATAGGGCCTGAAAGGATTGAGCTTCCGGATACCTGAATATCTGCAGGCAGTATTGAATGTGAAAGGTCATATGTCCTTGCCCAACATTTTATCTTATTGCCTTCAACTTCCATAGGGGTCCAGGGCGCAAGTACCTCGTCTGTTATACCTGCCTTTGAGCCAGCCCATGGGAAACTCAGAATCCTGAACTTTGAGCTCGCATCCCCGAGTATCTTGCCACCCCTGTCCAGCAGTGTGGAGCGGACTTCATATTCACCAGGGGCAAGCCCGGATATGTCAAACCTGACGCTCGCCTTATATTTTTCATCAAAACTTCTGACACTCTCTGTTTTTACTGGCGCTGTGGTACTTGCAGAAAACAATTCAACCTTTGCTCTCAATTCAGAAGGTGCTAATTTCAGCAATCTGGTTGACCTGAGGTTTACTATTACATCCTTATAAATCAACTGCCTCTGCAACAGACTGATTGAGAGGGGAGAAAAAGTTCCTTCTCCCAGTGCCTTTACAACCACGTGTTTATAGACTGTCTGCATATCGTCTTCAAGAACCCCCAGCCCGATTTTACCGTTTTGAAAGGCATCGTCTTCAGCATCAATAAGAAGTTTTTTATCAACATAACCCTTAATCTTTTCTCCTGCAACCTCTACCCTGAATGTATACCACTTTTCTTTTTTGGGAGTAAAGGACGCATTTGCCAGATGTATCCACTTGCCATCCACGCATTTGTATAAATCTACTACATTTCCATCTCCATGTATTCCAAAACGGTAGAAATTCTGCGGGTCCTGCACCCTGAAGAAAAGGTAGGACTTCAACCAGTTAATCTTTGGGTTTGTGCTTCCCAGAATTTTTGTTGTGACCTGAACACTATAATTTGCCCAGCCCTCATCTCCTGCAATTGCAAAATGAGAAGGAGTGCCTTTCGCCTTAAAGGTTCCGCTCTCTATCTCCCATTCTCCATTTATTATTTCCCAGTTATCAGAAGTCTTGAAATCGTCTTCAAACAGAACCCTGCCTTCAGAGCCTGAACTGTCCTGCGCATTCGCAATCCTCAGGCAGAAACAGACCAGTAGCAAAAGCAGTGCTGTATCACACCTTGGCATAAAAACTCCTTTTCTACAGGGTTATGACCTTTCCTGTTCTGGCTGATTCCTCAGCAGCTGCAACAACTTCAACTGCAGCCCTTGACTCTTCAGGAGTAATAATGGTCGGCTTTTGACCGGAAATTATGCAGTTGATAAAATAACTGATTTCCTCTTTAAGTGCTCCCGGACACCATCCGTACATCCTGGGCCAGTAAACTGTCTCCGGCTGCTGCCAGCCTGTTTCATTATTTATCGCCAGAGAGGCTCCGGGTCCTTCAATGTAAATAGCTCCTTTAGTTCCAATAATCTCCATCCTGGCATCTAAGTTAAAGGGCGTCTTTTCCGGAAGAAACCAGACATTTTCTATAACACCTGTAGCGCCATCTTCAAATTTGTAAAGCGCGGCTCCGATGTCAGGATTTTTTAAATTCCTCACATTTACTGTGGTAGCATAGACGCTTTTAACCCTGCTATTAGTATACCAGAGCATCAAATCAGTGTCATGAACCCCATCTCCCATTATAGGACCTATCTTTTCCAAAACCGAGCTACTCACAGAAGCCGGGATATTGCGCCTGGCATAAAGATAAACAATTTTGCCAATCTCTCCCTTTTTTATCCTTTCTTTTGCCAGGGCATAGCGGACATCAAATCTGCAGATATGTCCAACCATTAAAAGCCTGTCTGCCTTCCGGGCCGCCTCAATAATAGCATCGCAATCTGCTGTATTCTCTGCCATTGGCTTTTCCAAAAGAAGATGCTTGCCAGAATTCAGTGCCAGAATAGCCGGCTCTTTATGAGTCTCAATGTGGGTTACTACACTCACTGCCTCAATTTCTCTATCTGATAAAAGTTCATGATAGTCGGTAAAGGTTCTGGGTACATTGTATTTCCTTGCAAGTTCTTCCAGTCGCCATTTTCTTCTGGTACATATCCCTATAATCTCCACATTCGGAAGGGCAGAAAGAACATCCAGGTGTTTCTCGCCAAAAAATCCCAAGCCGATAACTCCGTATTTTACTCTACGCATGGATTTTCCTTTTACCCTATATATTTTGTCGGGGTGCGCCTTTTACCTGACCTGCGAAACTCCACTGCTTCATCCACTATCCTGAAGATATCGTATTGAGGATTATAGCCAAGCATAGACCTTGCCTTTGCAATATTGTGGGTGAAGTCATAGAACCCTTCAAGTTCAAAATCAACAACTGGCAGATTTAGTTTTTTGGAAACATATTTTGCAAGTTCCCCGTAACTGAAAGGAGCAGGACCTGCAATAGCAAATGCCTGCCCTATTGCAGACTCATTGCCAATAGAAAGAAGAACTCCCTGGACAGCATCCTTAATTCCCACTATATGTCTTATACCTGGCTTTCCTCCTGGATGAACCAGTTTTGCAACTCCATCCATATTTTTTTCAAAATATTCCTTCTGTTCCTTAGTTTTAGCAATTTCTCTCCAGACCGGAACACCAAAATCAGGCTTTTTCAGAGTAATGTGGGCAAGGATATCGTCTTCATCAAACACCCAGGAAAAACGCAGAATCGTAATGGGCAATTTGTATTGTATGGCGTATTGTTCACACATGGTCTCTTCCAGAACCTTGGAAAAGGCATAATATCCTGGATAGGCGCTATGTGGATGGGTCTCATCAATTGGAAATGGATGAGGATAATAGAAAATTCCCACCCTGGCATCAGAACCTGCCTGGATAAACTGTTTGATATGCCCGCAATTTTTTGCTTCATCCAGCAGATAGAAGGTACCCTTGATATTTGTCTCCATAAACAATTCCCTGTTCTCCTTGACATTGGCAAGATGGATTACTGCATCCATGCCACGAAGAATTTTTTTAGCTAAGCCAGGGTCCCTTAAATCACCCTTTATTATTTCTACCCTTTTATCCCTGCATAAAACAGGTTCCTCAAACTCAAGTGCTTTTACAAAATAACCTGCCTTTACAAGTTCAGGCAGAAGATTGCGGCCTATCTTGCCGCTTGCCCCTGTAAGTAGAATGTTTTTTATCTTCATTTTTGCTCCTGATTTTCTACTTGTATGTCATAAACTCAATTATAGCTCCATCTTTTGATTCATAGAAACCCACTACAGCAAAACCAACATCAAATGGCTCTAAAAGAACCTTCATTCCCTTGCTCGCCTCTTTAATACTTTTTACGCGAAATGCAATATGGGGCTTTTCCCTTACAGGTCCCTTAACAGGGCTATCAGGTTCATAACGGAGCCACTCAATTCTGTATGGATGTTTCTTATAATCTGTCACCCAGACCCTTGTCTTTTCAACCCAGGTCTCATCCTCTTTCTTCTCTTCTGTAATTAGTCCTATGTGGTCAAACTCCATAAATACCCCCTCTTTTTTACAGCTTTCAGCTTTATTATCAGGGGCCGGAGGTGCTCTGGAATTTATGCTTGCCTATGACCGGTCCATTCGGCTTCGGTAAGAAATTCCTCACACCCCCGGCCTTATGGGGTCAGGTCTTGACATTTCACACATTGAAAATGAACCTGAGACTATTTTAAAAAGTAGCCTGTCTTTTTTATTTCACCCTCACCCTGAATCTTATTGCCCTTGACTCGTTTATGCCCAGAGTATTTATTTTCCAGCGCAGTCCCTTGACATTTGTTGCTCCAGATAGAGGAGAGCCAGTGGTCCAGCTTGTAAATGTGGGGTCTGTAG
>Ga0272448_1001543_pt1 | contig 30525 bp, 29 predicted proteins | sample YNPCB0191_FD_202220 | JGI IMG/M metagenome (GOLD analysis project Ga0272448, IMG submission 202220) | Hot spring sediment microbial communities from Yellowstone National Park, WY, United States - YNP-CB-019-1 | ecosystem: Environmental > Aquatic > Thermal springs > Hot (42-90C) > Sediment...
GTGAGAACATTTTCGGTTATAATTGTATACAGGGAGGATAAAACAGATGAGTGAAAAACAAGCAAGAAGACCGAACAGGGTTTTCACACCAGAACAGAAATATGAGATACTGAAGGATATAGAAAAATATCCAACCATTAAAGAAGGCCTTGAAAAACACAACATATCCCCTTCGGTATATCATAGATGGAAAAGACAGCTTACAGTTGGCATCAATGCATCCTTAAGGAATACCAAACCATTAAAATCCCCTGACCTTAAAAGACTTGAAGAAGAAAACAGAAAGCTGAAAGAGGTTGTATTGAACCAGTCATTGATAATTACAAGCTTAAAAAGGCAGATGAATTTGGATTAGGACCCGGACATCTTTTATCACGCAATAGCTTTTAATTCAAAAGACTTTTGTCATTGTAATAAATGTGCTATCCTTATAATATGAATAAAAAGATTTCTACAACTATTATCTTTCCTATAGTATTACTTATATGCACACAGGCCATGTCAGGCGATATTTACGATAAAAAAAGAGAAGAGATGGTAAGATATGACATCGAGGCAAGGGGCATAAAGGACAAAAAGGTCATGTCAGCCATGCTAAAGGTTAAAAGACATTTATTTGTCGATCCATCCCTTATGGATAAAGCCTATAATGATTATCCCCTTCCCATTGGTGAAGGTCAAACCATATCACAACCATATATAGTTGCACTCATGACAGAGGCACTGGCATTAAAAGGTGACGAAAGGGTGTTAGAAATAGGCACAGGCTCAGGTTATCAGGCGGCAATCCTTGCAGAGATCGTAAAAGAGGTGTATACCATTGAAATTAACAAAAAACTTTATGAATTAGCTTCAAACCGGCTGAAAGAAATGGGATATAAAAATATCAAGGTGAAATACGGTGACGGTTATCAAGGATGGAAAGAATACGCACCCTTTGATGCCATAATGGTTACTGCCGCAGCAAAGAAGATACCTGTGCCTCTTATTGAACAATTAAAAGATGGTGGAAGACTTATTATTCCCCTTGGAAACACTCTATTTTATCAAAACCTGACCCTTATCAATAAAGAAAAGGGCAAATACACCTCAAAGAAAATCTGCCCTGTAAGATTCGTTCCCATGACAGGTGAGGCTCAGAAGTTTTAAAGTCTAACAGAAACAATCTTTGATATACCAGGCTCTTCCATGGTAACGCCGTAAATTGTATTTGATGCCTCCATGGTAAGCCTGTTGTGGGTGACAAAAATAATTTGAGTTTTATGCACTATGGTTTTTATTATCTCAAGTAAGGACATTATATTGCTATCGTCCAGAGGTGCATCAATTTCATCGAGTATTGAAAAGGGCGAAGGATTTGTATCCATGAGAGATAATAAAAAGGCTATGGAAATAAGCGCTTTTTCTCCACCGGATAGCTGCTCCATCCTTGCAATCCTTTTCCCAGGTAGCTGGACAAACATATCAACACCGAGAGAATCATGATTATAGACAAGATTTCCGTTACCGCCCTTAAATAACATATCCGTAAATCTTTTGAATGCATTGTTTACTGTTTCAAATGTTTCAAAAAACATTTCTTTTGTAATGCCCTCTATTTTTGAAATCGTCTTTTTCAATGACTCCATTGCCTCTTTTAGATCTTTTTTCTGTGTTTCAAGAAACTCAAGCCTCTCTTTTGTTTCTAAATATTCTTTTTCTGCCCTGAAATTCACCTCCCCCAGTTCTTTTATCTGCTTATCAATAAGTTCCCTTTCAGCCTCAAGCTCAGAAATTGGGGAAAAAGAAACACTGTAAATGTCTTCCACATTATTTAAATATGCAGAAAGTCTCTCTTCTATAACCCCTTTTTTCTCCATAAGAACTACTACATCCTTTTCAGCAGTTTCTTTTCTGCTCCTTATTTTTTCTATCTCCTTTAAAATTGTATCAATCTTTTCTGCAATGGCCTTTCTTTCCATATGAAGGGTAGCGGTTCTGTTTTTTAAGTCTTCGTATCGTTCGATGTGCTTCTTTGTATTAAATTTTATCTCTTCATAGTCTTTTTCCAGTTTTTCTATGCTTGCAGTGCACTCTATTATCTTTTTATCAATATCTGTAAGGCGCCTTTCTATTTCTTCCATTTCTGCCTTTATATATAAAATCTGTGAATCCTTTCTTTCTATATCTTCCTTTACAGCCTTAATTGTATTTTTCTTTCTTTCAAGCTCAATAGAAATGCTTCTCCAGCTTGACATGAAGGTCTCATATGTATTTTTTAATTTATCCAGTTCTTTTTTCAGATTATCCAGCCTTTCTTCAAAAACCTTTTTGTTTTCCAAATGAGAGTCTATTTCATCTTTTAAAACCTGGATTTTTGATTCAGATAAATCTTCCTCGAATATATCTCTATAAGATTCAAGTTCTTTCAATCTTTCTTTTACTGTTTTAATTTCGGTCTGCAATCTCGTAACGCTCAATTCGTATCTTTTTAATGCATCCTCGCTATTTTTCAGGCTTGTTATGACCTGCTTATGCTCTCTTTCCTTTATCTCGAGTTCTTTTCTTAATTGATTTAGAGTGCTTATATGTTTGTCTAAAATAATCTGTAACTCTTTTATATCCTTTTCTGCCTTTTTTCTTTCCCTGTACTGTTGAAGGTCTATCTTGCTTGCATCCCTTTCCTTCAATATTATACCCCTTGAATCTATATAAATTTCATTGTTTAAAAATATCCCTTCCTCACCTTTTTTGATCCTCTTTAGTGTGTCTTCAATGGTATCAATCCATCTTATATTTATACCCACCCTTCCCTCGTTTTCATCTCCTGAAAAACTAAAAAGACTTTTATCATGAAAAAAAATAAAATTTTCATCGTATTTGCTAATTATATCAGCCATCTCCTCTATGTTATTACTGTGTAAAACAGAGTATTCCATTTCCTTATAGAAAAATCTCTCCACAGCCTTTTCCGTCCATTCATCTAAATTGATTAGGTCTATCAACTTTTTTAACCTTGACATCTTTTCTTTCGCCACATTGAATGTGTTCATCTGTTTTAAAAATGCCTCTTTCCCTCTTTTTTCAATATTTAAGGCATCTATCTTCTGTCTTAATGCATCCACCGTTCTTTTCATATCTTTAATATCTGCAAAAATAGACCTTTCTTTTATGGATAACCTTTCTTTTTCTGCAATTTCATTTTCCTGTTTTGCCTTAATCTTTAAAAGTTCATTGTTTAGCTCATTTAATCTGTTTAATATCCTTTCTTTTTCCTGTATTCTTTTTTCTTCCCTTTTAATCTTTTCCTGCCTCTTTCTCTCTATCTCCAGTAACTGATTTTTAATCTCCGTAATTCTGCCCATTATTACAAAAAGTTCGGTCCTCTCATTTTCCACCTGTCTTTCCGTGTTATCTATCTGCAACTTTAGTGTCTCTACAGTCTCTTTTATCTTTCTCTCCTCTTCCTCGTCTTTTAAAATAAGAGTCATATTCTCTTCTGTTTTTTTCTTGAGCGCTTCAATTTCTATATTTAAATCAACTGATTTTTTCTCAAGGGATTTTTTCTTTTCCCTTAGTTCAAATATAGTATTCTCAAGGCGCCTTTTTTCTCCCTGTAAATACTCAAGCTCCAAAAGTCTTTTTTCCATATCCTTTTCTTTACCCTTTATATCTAACTCAAGCTCCCTTAACACGTTTTCTGCAACGGTAAATTCCTGTTCCTTTAAGTCCAAATTTTTCTTGTACCCTGACTTAACTTCTTCCTTTTCCTTCAATTCTTGCTCTATGGCCTCTATCCTTTCTTTTATCTTATTCAATCTCTTATCAATCTTGATATAGCCATCTATTAGTATCTGCTTTTCTATGTCTTTTTGTTTTTCAGAAAGAACCCTATAACTTTTCCACCTTTCGAATTCCTGGGTTGCCTTTTCAAAAGATTGTTTTACCTCGTTGTATATATCTTCAATCCTTTCAAGGTTTGACCTCACCTCTTCCATCCTCATAATAGCATCCCTTTTTTTCTCTTCAAATCTGGTTATACCGCTTGTTTCCTCTATCACGATCCTTCTTTCCTGGGGCTTCATCTGTATAAAATACTCTATCCTTCCCTGCTCTATAATTGCATAAGAATTTGGACCTATCCCTGTACCGAGAAAAAAGTCCTGTATATCTTTCAATCTCACCAGAGTATTATTTATAAAGTATTCGTTTGTGCCGTCCCTGTAAATACGCCTTTTTATAGATATTTCCTGATCTTGTTCAATAAAATCAATACACACCTCTGCTATGTTCACTGGCCTTTTTCCATTACTGCCGTGGAAAATCACATCGCCCATATCCTTTATTCTCAAAGACTTTGTGCCCCTTTCTCCCAATGCCCAAACTATTGCATCCACAATATTACTTTTTCCGCAACCGTTCGGACCTACAATAGATGTAATGCCTTCGTTAAAATAAAAAACAGTTCTGTTTAAAAAGGATTTAAAGCCGAACAGCTCTAATCTTTTAAGCCTCAATTATTTATTGCCCCTGATCTTCTATTTTATTGAATCTATTGCCCTTTTTAACCTATTTTCAACACTTTCCTTGCCGAGGATACTGATTACTTCAAAGATCCCTGGACTTGCAGTTCTACCACACAGAGAAACCCTTATAGGCTGAATCACATCTACAGGTTTTTTGCCTGTGGCTTTTACAATGGTTTCTATAAGTGACTTCTGGGCTTGTTCGTCATTTGCTTCTATACGAACAAAACCTTCAAGAAAACTTTCGAGTATCCTTTTTGTATCTGATGTTAAATATTTTTCCTTTGCCTTTTCTTCATATTGTATCTCGTCGCTAAAGAAAAACTCTGCCATCTGTGCCATTTCCTTTATTGTTTTGGCCCTGTCTTTGAGGTTTTTTACAATGGGTATGAGTTTCTCTTTTTTATCTATCTTAATGTTTAATTTTACAAGGAATTCTTCAAGCATGCCTGCAATGCGATTATCATCTGAAATTTTTATATAGTGACTGTTTAGCCATTTTAATTTATCCATATCGAATATGGCAGGAGATTTACCAACATGATCAAGGTCGAATTTTTCTATCAACTCATCCTTTGAAAATATTTCCTGATCTCCATATGCCCACCCAAGACGGGCAAGATAATTCATTAATGCCTCTGGCAAAAATCCTTCATTTTTATATTCAAGCAGTGATGTAGCGCCGTGCCTTTTACTTAATCTTGTCCTGTCCTTGCCGTGTATTAAAGGAACATGGGCAAAATTTGGTACTCTGTAGCCTAATGCCTCATAAATTAATATCTGACGGGGGGTATTATTTATGTGGTCATCACCCCTTATAATATGGGTAATACCCATCAAGGCATCGTCCACCACAACTGTAAAATTATATGTAGGGGTGCCGTCGCTTCTTAAAATAATTAAGTCATCAAGCTCTTCACAATTGAAAGTGATTTTACCTCTTATGAGGTCATTGAATGTTACCTGACCTGTAATTGGCGTTTTAAACCTGATTGCATAGGGTTTTTTTGTCAAAGGTTCTTTTAATTCCCTGCACGTCCTATCATAGGTTGCCTTTCTGCCTTCTTTTATGGCCTGGTTTCTTTTTTCCTCAAGCACCTCTGGGGTACAATAACAACGATAGGCAAGTCCTTTTTCAAGAAGCATGTACGCATGTTTTCTGTATATTTCCATTCTTTCTCTCTGGAAAAAAGGTCCTTCATCCCAGATAACTCCTAACCATTTAAGACTTTCAAGTATATCCCTTGTATACTCATCCTTTGACCTTTCAATATCTGTATCCTCTATCCTTAAAACAAAAATACCGTTATGATGCTTTGAAAAAAGATAATTAAAAAGTGCTGTCCTTGCCCCCCCTATATGAAGATACCCTGTGGGGCTCGGCGCAAATCTTGTCTTTATCATGTATTATGACCTCCAGAATTCTTTAGATTGCATTGACTTGAATTCATTATGGATTAAAAACCCTTTTAAAACATACCGATAAATAAAAATCCATCTCAATTTTTTTGTATATTGCAAAAGCTTTTAAAAGTCGATTCAAATCCTTATGGATGAAGTTAGATTATAATCAAATTATCCTGTTTCATCAACGAATTTTTAAGCATCGAAAAAAACTCTTCAAACCTGTAACCTGAATTTTGAGAAAGAAAATTTATATCTTCAACGGCTTTTTTAAACTCATTGGCGATTTTATCCAGACTCTCTGGTGTTGAAAATAATCTTTTATTAATTTCTACCAGGGCAAAGGCATAAATCCACCACAAAAAGAATTCGAATCTTTCTTTGCTGAACCATAGAACACTTTCATAAACATTTACTCCAATAATTTTCTGCACAGCATCTTCTTTTAAAGAACGATAAAAAAGGTATAAAACATGGGTTCTATCTCTGATATTCTCCACTGCCTTTTTCATCTCATTATTTATACTTACAAGGAGTGTAAAATTTGATACCCTTTTTTCATCCAGAACATTTACCCTCAGGTGTTCAAGAACAATATATTCTAAACCCAAATGTTCTATTACCTTATGATTTTTTAATCTGTAGAATAAAATATAATCAAAGGCAATAAAAAGCCGTTTTTTTAACTCAACAATTTCTATATCATCTTTTTGGTACACCTCAATAAATGTCTTAAGTTCATTTATTATCTTGTCTGCATAATCGTAAGGGACAACCTCAAAACCTTTAATTGATGCATAGTTATTTACGTGTTCCAAAAATACCTTTACATTTTTTTTCAAATCCCATAAAAATCTTTCTAACTTCTCCTTTTCGTGTTTTTTTGCAAGAAAGCTATCCATAAAATCCATGTTTATGTTTTCAAAGAGGATTGAACCTAATATTTCTTTGATCTTTTGTCTTCTTATTTCATCAAGGGTTTGCTCTATGTCCGTTGTGCCCTTTCCATTAAGAAATTTGTAAACAGCGGAATAATTTATATTTTCGCTGTCTTGTGCTTCGTAGAAATTCATAAAAACCTTGTATTCATAAGGCCCTAATTCAACATATAAACCCTTCTCCCTTATTTCACTGATTTTTCTTATATAGATCAAACTGTCAATATGATCAGAAAAGACAAGGTATCCATCATGACTTGAAATATTAAGGCCTTCTGCAAGCTCCTTCTGAATAAGAACCTTATCTTCTGTGGAAGTTCTTTTTACAGAAAATGCAGCGGATGTCTTTATCCATCCTGAGGTGGATGAATTTTTATTGTTATATAATACAAGGGCCCTTTCCTGACCAAACATATTTGAATAGGCAAATACGTCTTCGTTAACATGCCCTGAATCAGTATAAAAATCGTATAAAAGAAAATTCTCTACCCCGGCAAAAATATAGCGCCTATGCATCAAGGGAAATATCTCCTTTTCATGTCTTTTTATCAGATAATTATCAGGGCTTTCATTTATATACGCCCTTTTGTATTCCATCCCGTATTTTTCAGCATATCCCTCTATTTGACCGTGACCAAACATCGGCAGCCCAGGCATGGTAACCATAAGGGTGCATACACCAAAGTATTTGTCATCCTTTCCGAACTGGTCTACTGCGGTTCTTTCGTCTGGATTGTTCATAAAATTCACGAGTCTTTTTAATATTTCAGGATCGAATTCGAGAATATTTTTTATAACCATTCTGTATTTCGCATTTTCTTCATCCCTTAACATATTCATAAAGGCACTGTTATAAACCCTGTGCATGCCCAGTGTCCTTACAAAGTAACCTTCGAGAAGCCAGAATGCCTCTGCAAGCAAAAGGGTATCAGGTGCATCTTGGGCAACCCTGTCTACAACCTCACGCCAGAATTCATTTGGCATTAATCTGTCGAATTCATCTTTTGTCAGACTGTATTCTGATCTTGTAGGAATTGCACCTCCACTGCCAGGCTCAGGAAACCACAACCTCTGATAGTGCCTCTTTGTAAGTGTCATAGCTGCATCGAATCTTATGATGGGAAATTTTTTTGCCACATAAAGTATAGTATTTATCATAGCATTTCTTACTTCAGGATTTAGATAATTCAGCTGGGCTGTATCGTTCCAGGGCATACTTGTGCCATCGTTTCCATGATAAATAAACCTTTCTTCTCCTGTTATTCTATCCACTCGCCTGAATACCACCGCAGCATCTGTCCTTGAATAGTAATGGTCTTCAATCTGAATTGATATCCTATCGTCATAAGACAGATTTGGTCCAGTGAAAGAATACCAAGGATAAGGATTATAATTAAGAGAGATGAACCAGTCAGGGTGCTCTAAAATCCACCTTGAATATATACCCACATGATTTGGAACCATGTCGCTTGCAAGCCTTATGCCGTATGACCATGCCCTATCCTTTAGGTCTAAATAGGCAGCCTCCCCTCCTAAATCATTAGCTATCTCATAATCATAGAGGGAATATGCAGATGCAACGGCATCGGGATTTCCACATAATTGTTTTATCCTCTGAGATGCAGGACTTCTCTCCCAGATACCAATAAGCCATAGACCGGTAAAACCCCTCTTTTTCATTATATCCAGCTCTTCATCGGGTATCTCGTTCAATTTTGTAATCTTTTTCCCGTATTTTTTTGAAAGCTGGTCAAGCCATACATATATATTTTTTGCAATTAAAACAAGCCTTGGCATCCAGTCCCTGTCTGGAGTAAAATTCTCAGTTTCAAACCGGGCATCTTTAAAATCGTATACCTTGATGTCTCCTGGACCTGTGAAGGGTATCTTCGATTCTTCATTTATTATATCCATTATCCCGAGGATGCGTCTTTTATATTTCTTTAGTAGAAAACCCCAGTGTTCTTTAATATAACCAAGCTGCCCCTCCAGTGAATAAGGCACAATGACTGCAGGGCTTCTAAGCATATCGATAAGATTTTGATTGAAAGGGCCGAAGTGGGGTTTATGTTCGAAAAACTCTCTGATGGCTGCAATCATATAGGGATATACTGTTTGTTTTTTCAATCTCTTATCATCAAAAAATTCAGAAAATGGTGAAAATGCAGGGTTCATGTTTGCTAACCATAAATGGATCATCTCTTCAAGGATAATCTCCCTGTTTTTAATGCCATGAGTCTCACCATAGACATATGCCTCCACATCGATTTTTTTTCTATAAACATCTACAGGAGGAAAATCCTCTACAAATAAAGTCAGTGCTTTATCTACCCTTTCCTTTCTAAAGATATTTTCAAGATGGATAAGGGCATCCTTTATTACACCTCCTTCCACCTCTTCCCTGTAAGTAATAACAGCATAGTGTAATATCTCATCAATAAGGCCCATGGATGCAATGTCCCCTGCCTTTACAGTTTTTTCAGGATGACCTGAATCTGCATGGTATTGATTTATCTTCTGGGCAAGAATGCGTGCTGCCTTTATATTGGGGATTATGACATTGCCTGTAATTGCAAAGATACTATCATCGAACTTCAAGATATCCCTGATCTTTTTAGAAATATGGAATTCATATTCCATTATATACTCCTAAATTCCATTAATATAAATTATCCAATGCTAACACAGGGATTTACTTCAGTCAACACTACCGATATTCAACCTATCTTCAATATGTTCTATAAGCCTTTCAATCCCTATTTTTTTAAGACACGATATAGATACGGCATTGTATCTCAATTCTATATTTTTTATAAAAGACCTGTCTATCTTGTCTATCTTATTGAATACAATTAGCCTTTCTTTGTTCTGAAGGTCAAGGAAATTCAGTATCTCATCCACTGCCTTTATTTTATCTTCAAAATCCGCTGAGCTTATATCTACTAAATGGATAAGTAGATGGGCATCCCTTAATTCCTCAAGAGTTGCAATGAATGCTTTCAGCAAAACATCGGGCAAATTTTTTATAAATCCCACTGTATCTGTAAGTATTATCTTTTTTCTTTCCGGGTATTTTATAAGCCTTGTTGTTGGATTTAGAGTGCTAAAAGCCATATCCTGAACCTCAACATTACTCTTTGTCAGAAGGTTTAAAAGCGTTGATTTTCCTGAATTTGTATAACCGACAATTGATACAACGGGAATATTTGTAGCCTTTCTCCTCTCCCTTTTTCTATCCCTTACCTCTTCTATCTCTTCGAGTCTTCTTTCAAGCAATGCAATCCTTTCCCGGATTCTTCTTTTATCCACCTCAAGCTTTGTCTCACCTGGTCCTCTTGTCCCAATACGTCCTGTAATCCTTGAAAAGGCCCTTTTGATGCTGGCAAGTCTCGGCAGTATATAACGGAGTTGGGCCAGTTCTACCTGGATCTTTGCCTCATTTGTTCTTGCCCTCTGGGCAAAAATATCAAGGATGAGTTGATTTCTATCTATCACATTTAGTTCTGTTATGGATGAGATATTATTTATCTGACCAGGGGTTAAACCTTCATCAAATACTATCAAATCTGCCCCTAATTGTTGACACTTCATTATCACCTCTTCCATTTTACCTTTTCCAATAAGAAATGTAGGATGGAGTTCTTTTGGTCTCTGTATAACTGTATCAAGAACCATTATACCTGCAGAATAGCACAATTCTTTCATCTCAAAAATACTCTCTTCAGGTAGTTTTTTTGAATTAGGGGGCATTACACATACAAGGACCGCCTTTTCCGTTTTATCTTTTATAACGTATAGCCTTCCCCTTTCTCTTACAAATTCATTCTCCAGTTCAGTTATAAATTCAATAAAATCTATATTTAATTTTTTCAAATCCAACGGGCCAATAAATGCCCATGCCTTTTGTCTTTTTATCTCTGGTATTAAATAGCCTATATGGATAAGCCCTGATTCACCACCCTTTATATCGGTTAAACATCCGACCATATCCAGTTGCAATAAAGAAAGGTCTGTTAAGTCTTCTTTTGTGAGCAATTCATTGTTCAGATGGGTATGTATGAACCTCAAGCCTCTGAATCTCGCCCTGCCCACCCTTTCAGTTGAAAGTTTTGGTATTTCTATTCTGTTCTTATCACCTATAATTACATACTCTATGTTACCCCTTCGGTTAATGAGGATACCTATCTGCCTTGAGATTTCTGTTGAGATGCTTGAGATGGATTGGGCAATGTCAGAAGTAATGATTGCTGTGGGTTCTACTCTTTTTCTATAAAGTTTTAAAAGCCTTCTTTTGATAAGGTGATTTAAACCTATTGTGTTACCGTAAAGTTCTATACTATCTCCTCACTTTTTTTTATTTATTTACCTTTTCTTTATTTTTTGAAATCAAATATCTCATACCGAGCTGTCCACAGGCACCGTGCACATCGGCGCCCCTTGATTCCCTTATAATTACTGTCATAAATCTTTCAATAAGAAATTTATGAAATTTATTAACAATGTCTCTGTCAGGGGTTTTAAATTCGGAAAACGGTGTTTCGTTAAAGGGTATGAGGTTTATCTTACACTTTACTGCCTTTAGCAATTCGTACAATGCCTCTGCATCTTCAATGGAATCGTTGAAATCCTTAAGCATCACGTATTCAAAGGTAATACGCTCCCTGGGACTTGTCTTATATTTTTTTACAAATCCAATAATATCCCTTACAGGATAAAGCCTGTTTATAGGCATTATTTTTATCCTCTTCTTATCGTCAGGGGCATTTAAAGATATGGCAATACCGGCAGTACCTGGCTTTACTTTTTCAAGTCCAGCAAGTAAACCCACTGTGGATATGGTGATCCTTCTTTTTGAAAAGTCAAGTCCGTACTGATCCTTAAGAATATCAATGGTTTTAATAACATTTTCAAAATTGTCCATGGGTTCACCCATACCCATAAACACAATGTTGGTTATTTTTTGAATGTGATTTCCATCGTTGTTTTGTGTATTACTGCTTGTTTTTTCACCAAGTGTTGAGGCTAATATTCCTTTTTTCAAAAAATCCTTTGCACCAATAACCTGACCTATAATTTCATTTGTAGCCAAATTTCTGATAAAACCCATCTTGCCTGTAACACAGAATGCACAGGCCATTCTGCAACCAATCTGACTCGACACGCATAAAGTCATTCTATTTTTTTCAGGAATAAGTACACTTTCGATTAGATGATTGTCTTCTGTTTTAAAAGAAAGCTTCACAGAGCCGTCTTTTGAATAAAAAGACTCCTCATGGTGTAGTGTCTGCATATTAAACATCTCTCTAAACAGATTTCTCAAGCTCTTAGGGATATCGTCCATTACAGTGAAATCATAGACACCCTTTTTGTAAATCCATCTAAAAAGTTGTCTCGCCCTGTAGCGCTCTTTCCCTATACCACCTATAATATCTTCTAATTCTTTTAATGGTAGTTCGAAAAAATTAACCATTTTTTGATCAATAACATTATAAATAAATTTTAAACAAACTACAATGAGTAGAATTTTCCGTTTGTTTAAAAACTTGACGAGTATTTTTTTATATGATAAAAACACAAAAAGTAATAATGCTATTAATTTATCTTTAAATCTGCAAGTTTAAAAAAGGTGGGGTTAGCTGATGGGGTCAATTATAAACGATGTAATTACCATAGAAAAAGAGGCAGATTCAATATTAGAAAATGCATATGCAGAAGCTAAAAGAATAGAAAAGGAATGCGAGGAAAAGATACGTTCCTATGAAAATGAAAAAAGGCTGAAATTAGAAGAATCCATTGCAACTTATAAAAAAAAGGCAGAAGAAGAATTCAAAGAATCATTAAAAAGATTGGAAGAGGAAGAAAAATCTTTACTTGAATCAATTGATTTAATTCATAATGATGCTATTGAAAGGCATGCAGAGGCTATCGTATCGAAATTGTTTGAACTTTAAGGTTATTTTATGGCTATTGAACCATTAAAAAAAGTAACCATAGTCAATACAAACGAGGCCCGCAAGCGCTTGATAAAAACTATCAATAACCTTGGAATAATGGAAGTTATTGATTCAAAAAGCATCTTAAAAGACGATGTGCCATTTACCACACCCAGAGTTGATACTTCAATGGCAGATGGCAATCTAAACAAAATAGACTTCATCCTGAACCTCATAAATACATTTTTGCCAGAAAAAGAAAATTTTTTGAAAAGCCTAACACCTTTACCTGTGGTAACATCAGAGGCTGAATTAAATAAAATTCTTAAAGAGTATAATTTGGATGAACATTACAAATATGCTGTTGAGCTTGACGAGACATATAGAAATGCAGAAAGGATTATAACAGAGATAGAAACAGAGATAGAAGAATTAAAACCCCTGATGGATATGGATATTGACCTCGAAGAGTTCTATTCTACAAAACGCATCAAAATGCTTATAGGTTATGTGCCAGAAAAGAATTTGAGGACAATAGAAGAAAAAGATGAAATCTGGGAATGGATGGACTGGGAAAAAATCTCTCCATCAGAAGAGTTAAAAGGAAAAGAAGATAAAAAAGATACGGTAATAAAGGTAAGGGTCATATTTGCTTTTTTAAAAGAATATGAAGAGGAAGTAAAAAAGTTATTATCCCAATTGAATTTCGAAGAGATTGCCCTTCCTAAAAGAAAAGAAAATATAAAAGAGCGTATGGCAGAACTTGAGGAAGATAAAGAAACTTACAAAAACAAGATTGCCGAGGTCAAAGAAAAGGTAAAATATATATTAGAAGACAATACACCTCAAGAAGCTAAAAAGAAACTGTTAGTTTTAAAGGCCTATTGGACTAATATTAGAAACAGACAACTCGCCTTAATGAAAGGGATGCAGGGTAAATGGGTTTATATGGTAAGTGGCTACATAAGGGCAAAAGACACGGAATTACTTAAAAATACAATTGAAAAAGAGTTTCCCCAATCAATCATCACCATTGAAGATCCATCACCTGATGAGGATGTGCCTGTCAGTATATCTGTGCCCTATCTTTTAAGACCTGTACAACTTTTAACAGAGATGTTCGGACTGCCTCATTATAAAGGCTTTGACCCAACACCTTTTATGCAGATAAACTTTTATCTTTTCTTCGGTATATGTTTTAGCGATGTATGTTACGGTATCATGCTTGCTTTAATGGGTGCCTATCTTTCAAAAAAGACAAGGTTGTATAAAGGTGTGAATAATCTATCGCGGATGCTTTTTTACGGTGGTATAAGTAGTATCATCTTCGGGGCATTAACAGGTTCTTGGTTTGGAGACCTCTACAAGCCAGAATATTTAGGTGAAGGAAATATTCTTTATATTCTGCAACAGAAATTTGTTATTATAGACCCTATGGCCAAGACCATCATTGCATTAATTATAGCCCTTGGTTTAGGTGTTCTTAACCAATTCTTCGGCATCACATTAAAAATGTATGACCTATACAGAAAAAAGGATTTTATCGGTGTTATCTCCGATGGTTTATGCTGGATCATAACCTTAACCGGTATTCTCATTATGGCGGGTAAGGTATTTACAGATATACCAAAATCCATTTTTAATACAGGTATCTTGCTTTTTATAATAGGTGCTATTGGTTTAATCCTCACTCAGGGAAGAGAAATAAAGGGCAAGTTAGCAAGGTTTGCAGGAGGATTAATAAGTCTATACGGCATTGTAGGTAGCTACGGTATTACAGCCTTTATAGGGGATACACTTTCCTACTGCAGGCTCCTTGCCTTAGGTCTTACCACATCCATTGTGGCAATGGCATTTAACCTTATGGCAGGGATGTTAAAGGGTATCCCTTATATAGGGATTATTCTTTTTATAATAGTCCTTGTAATAGGCCATGTTTTCAATTTTTTGATAAGTGCCCTTGGTGCATTTGTTCATTCCATGAGGCTAATTTTCGTAGAGTTTTTTGGAAGATTTTACGAAGGAGGTGCAAGGCCTTTTCAACCCCTTGGCTTTGATTCCAATTTGTGTATTATAAAAACAGAAAAAAGGCAATAATTTAAACAAGGAGGAAAAGATGTCACCTGAATGGATCGAAATAGGTAGAGGACTTTGTTATGGAGGTGCAGGGCTTGCATTTGGTCTGGCAGGTGCAGGGTCTGCCTGGGGTATATCTATTGCTGTTCATCAATGTGCAGGTGTCTTGAGGGAAAAACCAGAGCTTTTTGGAAGGATGCTTGTGATGATAGCCCTACCTGGCACCCAGGGTTTTTACGGTTTTATTGCAGCCATATTGATCATGACCCAAACAGGGCTTATTGGTGGCTCTTCAATAAAAATCTCTCTTGGCACTGGACTTGCCATGTTCTTTGTGGGCCTGGGATGTGGCATTGCCCAATTGATATCTGCCATAAAACAGGGTGAGGCATCTGCTGCTGGAATTTCTCTTATCGCGAGAAGGCCCGAATCAGCAGGTAGGGCAATACTGTTTCCTGCTTTTGTAGAGACCTATGCAGTGGTAGGTCTCCTTGCAACAGTTCTATTTATCATATTCCTTACCCAGCCCATAGTATTGAAGTTTTTAAGCTAAGGGCTTAAAAAGGGGGCAATTGTTCATGGGTATAGAAAAGATTCGTGAAGCAGTTTTGTCCGATGCAAAGAGGGAGGCAAAAAATATAATAGACCTTGCTAAGAAAAATTCTGATGCCCTTCTTGAAAGAAAAAAACACGAGATCGAAGCAGAATTCGAAAGAATATACAAAAATAAAATACAGGAAATATCCGATGAGTTTACAATAAAACTTGTTCAGTTTAAAGGTATCACGAATAAAAAAATATTGGAAAAACGAAATAACCTGATTGATAGAATAATAAAAAGGGCAAAAGAAAAGGTATTGAACCTCCCACAGGATAGATATATGGATTTAATGGCAAGGCTTTTAGAGAAAACAGCCCTTAATACTGCCGGTGTCATTCAGGTGCATAAAGAAGAAAAGGATATATTTGAAAGATTAATAGAGAGACTAAACAGAGACAGAGCCGAAAACATAAGGCTTGTTATAGATGATAAAAATTTTTTACCACAGAGGGGTGGGTTTATTTTTATAACAAAAGATTATGAGATAAACCAGACCTTAGACCTTATATTGAGCGATTTGAAGAAAGAAATGTTACCTGTTATAGCAAAAGAGTTGTTTAAGGATAGTATGGAAAAATGATACCAAAAATAAACAATTTTGCTAAATGGGGATTTGTATGCGGAAGGATCAGTGTCCTTGAAAGCGCATTTCTACCAAAGGAATTCTTTTTAAATTTAGTAAATCAGGAAAGAATAGATGATATAATAGTCATGCTACAGGATACATATTTGAAAGACTATATTTCTCCTGGAGCAATGTGGCTCAGCGAAGAATTTGGAAACATTTTCGATAGATGTTTTAATGATATAGCCTTTTCTTTAAGGAGTGACTGCCCCTCCCCGCTACCTGTTGATTTGTTTTTGATACAAAACGATTATCTTAATCTTGCATTGGCTGTAAAAGATAGAACAGATTTTGTTTTTCCACCATGTCTTTTTTCATATGACATGCTTTCTGCCATAGCCCAGAAAGATTATGCGGACCTGCCGAAAACATTTAAAGAGTCCTATGCATGGCAGACAGGGGAGGTATCAGGCATTAATCCCGCTTTCCTTGACATTATTGTGGATGGCGCATATCTAAGACATCTTTTATTAATTTCAGATGAAACAAGATCAGAACTTATTAAAAAATACATAAATCTGAGAATAATATCTTACATAATCATTACCATGTGGAGGGGTATGGATAAAGGCATACCACTAAAACATTACCAGCAGTATTTTTTACCTGTGCCAGGTTTCAACCACCTTATTGATGAGCTGGCAATCACAACTAATATAGAAAACTGGCGTGACATAATAGGTGGAGAAATCGGGGAAATTTTCTTTGAATGCTGTGCATATGAAGAAATAGACCACATTTCCATCTTTGACTTCAAGGTCAATAACTTTCTTTCAAATATGGCCCATTTAGGAGCATATCAAACAGCAGGTCCTGAAAGGGTCTTTGCATTTCTTCTGGGTCTACTAACTGAAATGCAGAACTTAAAACTCGTTGTGATGGGTAGAATAAACAATATAGATAGAGATTATCTAAAGGCAAGGATAAGGGATTGCTATGTATAAGGCATATGTGTTAGGTGAAAGACATCTTATCATGGGATTTAAGGCAGTGGGATTTGAACTCATAACCATTGAGGATAGCACTAAATTAGTACATGAGTTGATAAAACTCTCTGGTAATCCTGATGTAGGACTTGTCTTTGTTACAGAAAGTTTAGCGGCTGAAAAACCTAATGCTATTGATGAATTCAGACAAAGGAATAAGGCAATTATTACTGTTATACCTACCCACGAGGGAAGTAGACATACGAGCTTTCTTGCTATAAGTAAGACCGTTGAACATTCCATAGGCATAGATATTCTTGGTAAAGACATGTTTAAATAAAAATTAAGGGTCAGGTTATGAATGAAAATAAAGGAGAGGTTATAAAGGTTTCAGGCCCGCTGGTTGTAGCCAGAGGTCTAAAAGGCGCAAGGATGTATGAGATGGTAAGGGTGGGGCAGAACAGGCTTTTTGGCGAAATCATAGAAATTAAAGGGGATAGTTATTCCATACAGGTTTATGAGGAAACTGAAGGAATCGGTCCTGGTCAGCCTGTTTGGAGAACAGGGGAACCTTTAAGCGTTGAATTAGGTCCTGGTCTCATTAAATCAATTTACGATGGGGTCCAGAGACCACTGGACAAACTCTCGTACGAATTCGGTGAATATATCGTTAGAGGTGCTGAAAAACCTGCCCTTGACAGATCCATTGTGTGGGAGTTTACCCCTGCTGTAAAAATAGGGGATAAGGTAGGCCCTGGTGATATCCTTGGAACTGTAAAGGAAAGTAATCTCATTGTTCATAGGATAATGGTTCCCCCTGACCTTTCAGGCATTATAAAAAAAATTGAATCTATCAAAGGAAATGTAGATGAAGTTATAGCATTAATAGAGGGAGAAGACGGAAAAGACCATGTCCTCACCATGGTACAGAGATGGCCTGTTAGGGAACCAAGGCCTGTAAACAGAAAGATTATGCCCGTTGAACCTATGTTTACAGGCCAGAGGGTAATCGATATGTTCTTTCCCATTACAAAAGGTGGAACAGCCTGTGTTCCCGGTCCATTTGGAAGTGGTAAAACCGTTGTCCAGCATCAGCTTGCAAAATGGGCAGATGCCCAGATTGTGGTCTATGTAGGATGCGGTGAGAGGGGCAATGAAATGACAGATGTGCTAATGGAGTTTCCATGTTTAAAGGATCCTTCATCGGGCGAACCATTAATGGAGAGAACTGTACTTGTGGCAAATACGTCTAATATGCCCGTTGCTGCAAGGGAGGCAAGCGTTTTTACAGGGATCGCCATTGCGGAATACTACAGGGACATGGGTTACTCTGTAGCCCTTATGGCAGATTCCACAAGCCGATGGGCAGAGGCAATGAGGGAAATATCTGGAAGATTAGAAGAGATGCCAGGAGAAGAAGGTTATCCTGCTTATCTCGGCTCACGGATTGCAAGCTTTTATGAAAGGGCAGGCAGTGTTATATGTCTCGGGTCTGACCAGAGGAAGGGGGCAATCACTGTAATCGGTGCCGTATCCCCACCAGGTGGTGATCTGTCTGAACCTGTTGTTCAGGCCACACTAAGGGTTGTTAAGGTATTCTGGGGACTTGATGATAAACTTGCATTTTCAAGACATTTTCCAGCGATCAACTGGCTAACATCCTATTCCCTGTATCAGGATGTGGTGGACGAATATGGAGATAAACTCTTTAACAATGAATGGTCGAAATACAGAAAGGTCGCCATGGAGATCCTCCAGAGAGAAGCAGAACTTGAAGAACTTGTCCGTCTTGTTGGTATTGATGCCCTTCCCCATGAAGATAGACTTTTACTTCAGGCTGCAAAGATGATAAGGGAAGACTTTCTCCACCAAAATGCCTTTGACGATGTAGATACATATACCTCATCGGAAAAACAATTCAGACTGCTCAAACTCATCATTTTTTATTATGAAAGGATAAAAAAGGCCTTTAAAGACGGTGCAACACTCGCTGCACTGACCAAGCTCGATGTGCTTGAAGATATAGCAAAGGCAAAATTCATACCAGAAGATGACCTGAAACAATTCGATACAATTGAGAAAAAGATAGAAAATTCTATAGTTTCATTAACATGGTGAGGTAGAGATGGCAGATATTGCAAAAGAATACAGAACAGTAACAGAAATTGTTGGCCCACTCATGATAGTAGAGGGTGTGTCAGGTATAACATACGGGGAACTGGCAGATGTCAAGCTTGCAAATGGGTCTTTAAGAAGGGGACGTGTTCTTGAGGTAAGTGGTGACAAGGCAGTTATTCAGGTCTTTGAAGGAACAAGCGGTCTTTCCCCTCAGGATGTAAAGGTAAGATTTCTCGCAAGGGGGATGGAACTTGGAGTTTCAATTGATATGCTTGGAAGAGTTTTTGATGGGTTCGGTCGTCCCATTGATGAAGGACCGGCCATAATCCCGGAAAAATATCTCAACGTAAACGGAAGCCCCATTAATCCCTTTGCAAGGGATTACCCAAACGAATTCATCCAGACCGGCATATCATCTATTGATCTTTTAAATACCCTTGTAAGGGGACAAAAACTACCCTTATTTTCCGGTGCGGGCCTACCCCATTCCAGACTTGCAGTACAAATTGCAAGACAAGCAAAGGTATTAAAGACAGGAGAAAAATTCGCTGTTGTATTTGCTGCCATGGGCATTACATTCGAAGAGGCAGAATTCTTTATAGCCGATTTCAGAAAAACAGGGGCCATAGAACGTTCTGTTGTGTTTGTAAACCTTGCCGATGACCCTCCAATTGAAAGAATTGCCCTGCCGAGAATGGCCCTTACCACTGCAGAATACCTTGCCTTTGAAAAGGATATGCATGTTCTTGTCATAATGACAGACATAACCAATTATTGCGAAGCATTACGTGAGATATCTGCAGCAAGGCGAGAAGTACCTGGCAGAAGAGGCTATCCTGGATATTTGTATACTGATCTGTCAACCATCTACGAAAGAGCAGGCAGGATTAAAGGGAAAAAAGGTTCTATCACCCAGATTCCAGTTCTTACAATGCCAGAAGATGATAAAACACATCCCATACCTGACCTTACAGGTTATATAACAGAAGGCCAGATTATTATTAACAGGGCATTGCATACAAAGGGGATATATCCCCCTGTAGATGTTTTGCCTTCCCTGTCAAGGCTAAAAGATAAAGGTATAGGCGAAGGTAAGACAAGGGAAGACCATGCAGATTTGATGAACCAGCTGTATTCGGCATATGCAAGGGGAAAAAATGCAAAAGAACTCGCTGTAGTGCTCGGTGAATCTTCATTAAGTGAGGAGGATTTACTTTTTGTAAAATTTGCCGATGAATTCGAGGATAAATTCGTCCGTCAGGGTGAAAACGAGAACAGGTCCATTGAAGAGAGTATGAGGATAGGATGGGAATTGTTATCCATGCTACCAAGGGTTGAGTTGAAAAGAATCAGAGAAAAATTTCTTGATAAATATCTGCCTGTGAAATAAATATGGCAAGGCTACCTATAAACCCCACAAGGATGGAACTTTTAAGGTTGAAAAAAAGGCTTGCAGTTGCCTTGCGTGGTCATAAACTTTTAAAAGACAAACTTGATGGATTAATGAAGGAATTTTTAGAGATTTCTAAAAAATATAAGATATCCCGTCTTAAAGTTGATGAACAGTTACCCAAGATCCTTAAACTTTTTGTAATCTCCGATATTACATCATCAAGACAGATAACAGAAAATGCCTTAGAGAGCACAAAACAGGAGCTGGAATTAAAAATAAACAGAAACAGAATTATGGGTGTTATGGTTCCCAAGTTAGAATTTTCTTTTGGTGAAATAAAGGGCATGTATTCTTTGATTCACACATCACCTGAACTTGACAGGGCAATCGCATCACTTAAAGATTTTTTGCCCGAACTTTTAGAGATGGTAGAGCTTGAAGAGACGACCAGGCTTATGGCAGGAGAAATAGAAAAAACAAAAAGAAGGGTAAATGCCTTAGAATATTCGGTCATACCGCGGATGCAGGAAACTGTTAAATATATTACAAATAAACTCGACGAGATGGAAAGGTCAAATACTGCAAGACTCATGAAGATAAAATCATTAAGGCTTGCTAAAGAATCGTAGTTTTGTGTTTATCTTTTTAATTTGCTTATATTTTCACAATCTGTTATAAAATTAAGCTGATTTTCAAATTATGGATATTGAAAAATTTGATTATTATTTACCAGAGGGGTATATTGCCCAGTATCCTGAAAAGGACAGGGCATCTTCCCGTCTTCTGGTATACGACAGAAAGAAAGATGTTATAGAACATAGTTTATTCAAGGATATAACAAAATATCTTAAAGAAGATGATATCCTTGTTCTGAACGACAGCAAGGTAATACCTGCAAGGCTTTTAGCAAAAAAAGAAACTGGTGGCATGGTAAATATCACGCTTATTGAACAGATTGATAAGAAAAGATGGAAGTGCTTGACCAAAGGTATTAAAAGAAATACAAAAAAACTTAATGTGAAAATAGGAGATGTGGAGGCATTTTTAGAAAGAAACTGCTCTTTCTGGACTGTTGATTTTTCATATGATGGAGATAGCATGGAAATTGTAAACACTCACGGGATGATGCCTTTACCACCTTATATAAAAAGAAAAGAAAAAAACGATATAGACTACGATATGTATCAAACCGTATATGCCCAGCATTCAGGGTCTGTAGCAGCTCCTACCGCCGGTCTACATTTTACAGAAGGTCTTCTTAACAAGATAACTCAGATGGGTGTTCAGATAGTTAAGGTAACCCTTCATATAGGTATAGGCACATTTCTGCTTATTAAGAAAAAAAATATAGAAGAACACACAATGCACGGTGAATATTACAAAGTCTCTCCCCACACATTCGAATTAATAAAAAAAGGAAAGGAAGAAGGAAAAAGGATTATTGCCTGTGGCACGAGTTCAGTAAGAACCCTTGAAACCATATTCTCCAGAAATGGTGATGTTCACCTTGAAGGGTATACGGATATCTTTATATACCCTGGTTATAAATTTAAAATTGTAGATGCGTTGATAACAAATTTCCATCTCCCGAGATCCACTCCTCTTATGCTTGCAGCGGCATTTACAGGAAAGGATAATCTTATGAAATGTTATAGGGAGGCAATAGAAAAAAAATACAGGTTTTACAGCTACGGAGATGCCATGTTTGTTGTTTGAGGGGCTATACAAAACATATGGAGATTATTGAGATTAAAAAGAAGAGTGGAAATGCGAGACTTGGCATATTAAAAACAAACCACGGTAATGTGGATACGCCTGTTTTTATGCCTGTGGGAACCCAAGGCACCATAAAGGCTGCAAGTCATAAGGATTTAAAAGAGATAGGTATTCAAATGATACTTTCAAATGCCTATCATCTTTATCTAAGACCTGGTGATACGCTAATAAAAGATTTGGGAGGTATACATAAATTTTCAAGCTGGGATGGGGCAATACTTACAGACAGCGGTGGGTATCAGATATTTAGCCTCGGGGTTCTAAGAAAGATTAGATCAGAGGGCGTGGAATTTCAATCCCATATAGATGGATCAAGGCATTTTCTTACACCGGAGAAGGTAATAGAAATCCAGAACAATATAGGTTCTGATATATGGATGTGTCTTGATGAATGTGTACCCTATCCTTCAAGCTATGAATATACGGAAAAATCTATAGAGTTAACGAAAAAATGGGCTGAAAGATCAAAAAAGGTAAAAAAAAATAGTAACGCCGCATTATTCGGGATTATTCAGGGTGGTTTTTATAAAGATTTAAGGATAAGGTCAGCCAATGAACTCATTGAGATGGACTTTGACGGATATGCCATAGGCGGTTTAAGTGTTGGTGAACCCAAGAGCCTTATGTGGGATATGGTGGATGCTATTATAGAAATGTTACCCCATGATAAACCGAGATATCTTATGGGACTTGGTTTCCCTGAGGATATAATAGAAGGTGTGAAAAGAGGGATAGACATGTTTGACTGTATTATACCAACGAGGGTGGCAAGAAACGGTGGACTTTTTACCTGGGTAGGAAAGATAAATATTAAAAATGCAAAGTATCAAAAAGATACAAGACCAATTGATGAAAATTGTGGCTGTTATACATGCAGAACATACTCAAGGGCATATTTGAGGCACCTTATTGTATCCCATGAACTTACGAGTTTCTATCTTAATACCCTTCACAATATCTATTTCTACAACGAACTTCTGAAAAAAATAAGAGAGGCGATTAAAATGGATATATTTAATGAATTTTATAATGAATTCAAATCAAGATGGAAAGGAGGTGAAATTAATGATTGATTTAGCATATGCAATGGGTAATCAGGCAGGACAGGCAGGACAGGGTGGGCAACAATGGATGGGGCTTTTACCTTTAGTCCTTCTCATCGTTGTCTTTTATTTCTTACTCATAAGACCACAACAAAAAAAGGCAAAGGAGCAAAAGCAGTTTTTAGAAAATTTAAAAAAAGGTGATGAAGTTGTGACATCAGGTGGCATTTATGGTAAAATAACAGGCATAACAGACAACACAGTAACACTTGAAATTGCAGAGAAAATAAGGATAAAAGTGTTGAAATCTGCAATAGTAATGTTAGCACCGAAAGGAGAATAATGTGGGAAGAAGATACGAAAACATAATCATTATTAATCCTGACTTATCAAAAGATGAAGAGGAAGAACTTTTAAAGCGTATCAGGCTGAATATTGAAAAAGCAGGCGGTAATATAGTAAGGCTCGATGACTGGTCTGTTCGCAAGCTTGCATACTCAATCAAGAAAAAAGACAGGGGACATTATTATTACATACTTTTAGACATCGATGAAAAAAATCTAACAACCATAGGAAGATTTTATAAAAATATCGATGCCATATTGCGACATATGTTTATAAAAGCAGAAGAAGATGAAAAAGGCCCTGAACAACCGCCAGAACATGTCATATTTGATGAGTTAGAGGGTGAGTTTGCTTGAACAGACTTTTCTTAACAGGAACGATTAACTCTGACATAGAGTTTTATTCTTCACCAAAGGGTGAAAAGATACTGATTTTTTCACTCCTTAATGAAGATAAGAGGTTTTCCATTGAGGTAGTGCACAAAAAAAGGGCCATTGAAGATATTGATTTAAAAAAGGCAGATAATGTAATAGTTGAAGGTGCACTGGCTAAAATAAAAAAGGGTAACCAATTTACCTTCAGGCTGGAGACAAATAAAATTTTTAAAATGGAGGTTTAAATGGCAAAAACAACAAAACCAGCAAAGGTGCATGATATCCAGAAAAAAAGGGTCTATATGAGAAAAAAGGTTTGCAGGTTTTGTCAGGACCCAAATCTGATAATTGATTATAAAGACCCTAAATTATTGAAAAACTTTATTACAGAAAGGGGCAAGATCATGCCGAGAAGGATGACAGGAACCTGTGCCTATCATCAAAGAAAATTAAGGGAATCAATAAACATTGCAAGACACATTGCGTTTCTTCCATTTACCACACTCTCTAAGTAGGGGAGGATAAAAATGAAGGTAATTCTCACAAAAGACATAAAGGGCACAGGAAAAAAAGGCGATGTGATTGAGGTAAGGGACGGTTATGGGAGAAACTTTCTGCTTCCAAATGGTCTGGCAATGCCTGCATCAGAGGGAAACATAAAGAGATTTGAACATATCCTGAAAGAATTTGAAAAAAAGAAAGAAAGACTGATAAAAACAGCAGGTGATATTAAGGCAAAACTTGAAGAAATTACCCTTAATATAAAAAAGAAGGCGGGTCAGGATGGTAAGCTTTTCGGTTCAGTTACACCTCAGGAGCTATCTGATTTAATTAAAAAGGAAACGGGTATTTATATAGAAAAGAAAAAGATAAGAATAGAAGAACCTATAAAATCAACAGGATTACATACCTTTTCCGTTAATATTGAAAAAGGAATCATAGCATCTGTGAAATTAGAGGTAGAAAAAGAAGCTTAAAAAATGCCAAGACAAAAAATAGCACGGCAGGAAAGAAAAGATATAATACCGCCTCAAAATATTGAAGCAGAGCAATCTCTTCTTGGTGGTCTACTCGTTGACAGCGAGGCCATAAACAGGGTAATAGATATGGTGGGCCCTGATGACTTTTACAGGGATGCCCATGCAAAACTCTTTAAAATTATTTCTGATTTATATGAACGAAACGAAGCCATAGACATAATAACAGTGACTAATCTTGCCAAAGATAGAGGATTATTAGAAGATTTAGGCGGTATTGCCTATCTCAATACCCTCGTTGATATGATGCCAACCTCTGCCAATATCACCCAGTATGCAAAGATTATAAGAGAAAAGGCACTTTTAAGAAACATTATACAAACTGCAACGGCAATCATCGAAAAAGGACGTGAGACAGATATGGATGTGGATACCTATTTGGATGAGGCAGAAAAGATGATATTCCAGGTTGCAGAAAAAAAACTTAGGCCGTCTTTTTTCCACATAAAAGATATCGCAATGAAAAACATCGAGGTTATTGAGAGTCTATATCATAAAAAGCAAACGGTTACGGGTATTCCAACGGGTTTTATCGAACTTGACAGGTTAACAAGCGGGCTTCAACCGTCTGACCTAATTATCGTAGCAGGGAGACCGAGTATGGGAAAGACAGCCTTTTGCATGAACATTGCCCAGTATGCAGCAACGAACAGTGAAAAACCCGTTACCGTAGGTATATTCTCCCTTGAAATGTCTAAAGAACAACTTGTCACAAGGCTGCTCAGTTCTGAGGCAGAAATAGATCATTCAAAATTGAGAACAGGCACATTATCAATAAATGAATGGCCAAAACTTGTGGAAGCCACAGGCAAATTATCAAAAGCACCTATCTTTATAGACGACACTCCTGCCATGGGTATCCTCGAATTAAGGGCAAGGGCGAGAAGATTAAAAAAAGAACATGGTCTTGGCTTAGTCGTTGTAGACTATCTCCAGCTCATGAGGGGGAGGACAAATACAGACAGAAGGGAACAGGAAATATCAGAGATATCGAGGTCTCTAAAAGCGCTTGCAAAGGAACTAAACATCCCTGTAATGGCCATCTCGCAATTAAACAGGGCACCAGAAACAAGGGAAAGGGATAATAAAAGACCAAGACTTGCAGACTTAAGAGAATCAGGGGCAATTGAACAGGATGCAGATGTGATTTTGTTTATTTACAGGGATGAGGTGTATAATAAAAGCCCCGATAATCCCAATAAAGGTATAGCAGAGATAATAATAGGAAAACAAAGAAACGGACCGACCGATACAGTGGAGCTTGCATTTATCGACAGGTTTACTGCTTTTAGAAATCTGTTTAAGGAATGAATATACCAAACCTTTTTTCTGTTTTCAGGCTTTTTATCACAATTTTCTTTATAATCGCTATAAATGAAAATAGATTCAATTTGGCATTATGTTTGTTTATTGCCCAGGGATTAAGTGATCTCCTTGACGGCTTTCTTGCCCGTGTTATGAAGGCAAAAACGTATCTTGGTGCCATACTCGATCCTATGGCTGATAAGGTTATGCTTGCTTCTTCTTATATTGTTTTAACCCTTAAAGGCTTTATACCCTTGTGGGTAACATTAACTGTAATCTCAAGGGATTTTTTAATTGCCGGAGGTTTTATATTACTGTATTTTCATTCAAACAGATTAAAGCCTTCTCCGAGCATAATAAGCAAGCTCACAACTCTATTCCAGATAGTAACAATAATATATATCCTTTGGTCTGATAAAAGAGATCATAAAGAATTGCTCTTTTATTTCACGGTTTTTCTTACCATCTTATCGGGTATACATTATTTAATAAGGGGTCTAAAAGCCCTTAAACAATCAGAAAATATTTGACATAACATTAATTTCAAATTAGTATTTAAATAAAAAAGGAGGGTTATATGGCCTACAAAATAGCAATTAATGGTTTTGGAAGGATTGGGAGGTTAGTATTAAGGGCAGGCATAGGAAATAAGGATTTAGATTTTGTGGCTGTGAACGATATAACAGATGCCAAGACACTGGCCCACCTTTTAAAATACGATTCTGTTCACGGGATTATGAATGCAGAAATAAAGGCAACGGATAATGCAATCATAATTAACGGTAAAGAAATAAGGGCTTATTCCATAAGAGAGCCAGAATCACTTCCCTGGAAAGACCTTGGTATCGATGTGGTCCTTGAAAGTACGGGCAAATTTACCGATAGGGCAGGCGCTGAAAAACATATAAAGGCAGGTGCTAAAAAGGTGGTCATATCGGCCCCTGCAAAGGCCCCGGATGTAACATTTGTACTTGGGGTGAATGAAGAGGTCTACGACAAGACAAAACATCATATAATTTCAATGGGTTCTTGCACTACAAACTGTCTTGCACCAATAGTAAAGATACTTCATAAGGAATTCGGGATTGAAAAAGGTTTGATGACCACCATCCATGCATTCACTAACGACCAGGTGGTTCTTGATGAACCGCACAAAGATTTAAGAAGGGCAAGGGCCGCTGCACTTTCTATGATTCCCACAACAACAGGAGCGGCTAAGGCAATGTCAGAGGTCATACCTGAAATGAAAGGAAAACTGGATGGTATTGCCATAAGGGTTCCAACACCTAATGTATCCATAGTAGACCTTGTGGCCACCCTATATAAAAATACTACAAAGGAAGAATTGATAGAAAAATTTAAAGAATATGCAGCAGGCCCCATGAAAAATATATTATACTGTTCAGAAGAGCCTTTAGTATCCTGTGATTTCAACGGAAATCCCCACTCTTCTATAATAGATATACCGAATATAAACGTAATAGGCGGAAATATGGTCAAAATACTATCCTGGTATGACAATGAATGGGGTTTTTCGAACAGAATGGTTGAGCTTCTTTCATTTATTATGAAATGATGAGTTATAATAGATATCATTAAATTAAAAAATTTTTAAAGATAAAATTTTGATTAAAGAAAGGCAGGTGGATTATGCGTTACATCGATCAGGTTGATCTAAAAGACAAAAAGGTGTTTATCCGTGTGGATTTCAACGTCCCCATGGATGAAGGTGGTGATATTACAGATGATACAAGGATAAAGGCTCACCTTCCCACTATAAATTATGCCATTGAAAAAGGGGCTAAGGTGATTATTGGTTCCCATTTAGGTAGGCCAAAAGGTAAAAGGTCAGAGGCGTTTTCACTTAAGGCATGTGCAAAAAGATTATCCGAACTACTCGGTAAAGATGTCCTATTCCTCGATGATTGTATTGGAGAAAAGGTCATTAATGCAGTATCTAAGATAAAAAACGGCGACGTTATCCTTCTTGAAAATCTGAGATTTCATATAGGAGAAGAAAAAAACGATCCAGAATTTGCAAAAGAACTTGCAAAGTTATGTGATGTTTATGTAGATGATGCCTTTGCTGTATCCCATAGAAAAGCCGCCTCCAATACGGCTATTACAGAATTTGTTGGGGTGTGTGTTGCAGGTTTTTTAATGAAAAATGAGATTACATACTTTAATAAAGCCATGAAAGAACCTGTAAGACCACTTATTGCCATTATAGGAGGGGCAAAGGTCTCTGACAAGATTGGGGTTCTGGAAACACTTGTAGAAAAGGTAGATAAACTTATAGTGGGCGGTGGAATGGCATTTACCTTTTTGAAGGCCTTGGGATACGAAGTGGGTAATTCCATATGCGAAGAAAACATGCTTGAGATGGCAAGAAATATTATGGAAAAGGCAAAAAAAAGGGGTGTGAAGTTTTATCTACCCGTTGACTGTGTAGTGGCTGAAAAGGCAGCAAATGATACAGTGGTAAAAAATTGCACTGTTCAGGAGATACCCAAGGGATGGATGGGGCTCGATATTGGACCTGCCACGGTAACATTATTTTCAGAGGCAATCCAGGATGCAAAAACAATCGTATGGAATGGACCCATGGGAATGTTTGAATTAGACCCCTTTAGCAGAGGCACATTTGCCATGGTTTTTTATGTGGCAAATTCCCATGCCTTAACCATTGTAGGTGGAGGAGACACAGATACAGCAGTGCATAAGGCAGGTGAAAGCGATAAGATATCTTACATCTCAACTGGTGGTGGTGCATTCCTCGAACTGCTCGAAGGAAAGACCTTACCTGGCATTGAGGCCTTAGAAAAATTCGGGGGTGAAAAATGAGGGGGTGGATGGTTGCAGGAAACTGGAAGATGCATACCACAAACGATGAGGCAAAAGCACTGGCAGGATATATAGCCGTCAATACACAGGGTATAAAGAACGGGGAGGTTGTTCTAGCACCTCCCTTTGTTTATTTGTCTGCTGTATCAGATGTCATAAAAGGCTCTCATATTAAACTTTCTGCACAAAATATGTATTTTGAAGACAAAGGCGCCTATACAGGTGAGATATCCCCTGTCATGTTAAAGGATGCAGGCTGTCAGTATGTAATCATAGGGCATTCTGAGAGGAGGAAATACTTTAATGAAACAGATGAAAACATAAATTTAAAGATAAAAAAGGCGCTATCAACAGGCCTAAAACCCATTTTATGTGTTGGTGAAACGCTGGAAGAAAGGGAAAAAGACATTACCGATTTTGTAGTAGGCATTCAGGTAAAAAAGGCACTATACGGGGTTCAGGACATTTCAAATATCATAATTGCCTATGAGCCTGTATGGGCAATAGGGACTGGTAAAAATGCAACACCAAAAGAAGCAGAAGAAGTCCATTTTTTTATAAGAGAGATAATCAGAAAAAAATACGGTAATATTGCAGATAAACTCTTGATATTATATGGCGGAAGTGTTACAGTGGATAATATAGGTTCTTTAATAGAGATGAAGGATATAGACGGTGCACTTGTAGGCGGTGCATCCTTGAAAGGCGAAAGTTTTGTTGGTATAATAAATAAAGTTGCGGAGAAAAGATAATGTTGACTGTGATTGCAATTATACATATAATAATATCAATTGCACTGATACTGATTGTTCTTTTACAAACAGGTAGAGGCTCTGAAATAGGTGCAGCATTCGGAGCAGGTTCAAGCCAGACTCTATTTGGTAGTTCAGGCTCCACTGCCTTTATGACGAAACTTACAACTATTGCAGTGGTTGTGTTTATGATAACCAGTTTGTTGCTTGCATATTTTTATAGTCATAAAGAATACATGGTAAAACCTGCAAGCACTCAAACAGAAGAAAAGGTGCCTGAAAAGGCACCAATGCCAAACAATAAGTAGTAAATAGGGCCGATGTGGTGGAACTGGTAGACACGCACGTTTGAGGGGCGTGTGGGGAAACCCGTGCGGGTTCAAGTCCCGCCGTCGGCAATATATAACTTATTGAAATCATTAGAGGTGACATCCAGAAACCCCCCGAAAAACTGGCCCCAAACAGGCCCCAGAGGTGATTTTACGGTCCCGGTCTGAATTTTGTTAGGAGGATGAATTATTTAGCGTAAC
>Ga0272448_1001544_pt1 | contig 30525 bp, 31 predicted proteins | sample YNPCB0191_FD_202220 | JGI IMG/M metagenome (GOLD analysis project Ga0272448, IMG submission 202220) | Hot spring sediment microbial communities from Yellowstone National Park, WY, United States - YNP-CB-019-1 | ecosystem: Environmental > Aquatic > Thermal springs > Hot (42-90C) > Sediment...
CCTCTACCATTTCTTTTCCAAATTCAATTAATCTTTTATCTGTTTCTTTCCAGTCCATCCCATTCCCTCCTTTTAAAATAAATAAAGGAAATAAATTTAATCTTTTTCTTTTATTCTACGAGCCCAGTTCTAGGCAAAAATTTTTTTATCATAAATGCATTAATATTATGAAGCTGAAAGCATTTGCTGTTGCCTTTCTTTTAGTTGCGATATTTTTTTCAGCAATAAGCGATGGCAGAACTGTTTTTGCGGAGCTCGGGGCGCTGAGCTGGTGCCCCCACTGCCCCAAGGCGGCGGAGGCGCTGGGCAACCTTTCGGGCGAGCTTGATTTTTGCTATGTAACGCTTGTTTATGATAAAAGTTCGGTGGCTATGAAGCGGGGCTCGTGGCTGAGAGATGCATACGCTCCCATGCTTTATATTGATGGTGGCTACTATGTTGTTGACTATAATCCAACGAGCGTCTATTCTGATTATAGAAATGCTATAGAAAATGCGAGCAAAAGAAGCGTTAGGAACATTGGAATTGAAATAAATGCAAAGTGGCTTGGAGAAGCAAAAATTGAAATAGGGGTAAAAATAATTAATAATGAAAGCAAACCATATTTTGGGCATTTAAGGGTTTATGTGGTTGAGATAAATTCAAGATGGAATGACCATGCGGGAAAGCCATTTAAATATGCTTTTCTTGATTATGCTTTCAATGAATATGTTTTTGTTGGGCAATATGAAAAAGTAAAAATATGGGATGGAAATAAAATGCACGGAAATTTAACTTTTCCCGATATTGAAAAAGATAATATAGCAATTGTTGCAACTCTTTCAAATGCATTTCCTCATATAGCAAAAAATCCATGGGAGAAGCCATTTCCATATTTCCTTGCTGAATATGTTGAGGCTGTTGAATTTAGTTTATTAAATTAGTAATCTAAGTAAATTAAGTATATAAACATTATTTTCTTAGTATATTATATTTCAATACTTATATTTGATTTTTTCAGTGCTTTAGCTATTTCCTCATCAGAAAGCTCGTAGTTTTGTAGAAGACCCCTATTAAAAAGTTCATATGCTGATAAATCAAAATATCCATGCCCGCTGTTCAAAAAGCAAATTATTTTTTCCTCCTTTTCTTCCTTGCATTTTATTGCTTCATCTATTACCCCTTTTAAACCATGAGCACTTTCTGGAGCAATTAAAAATCCCTCAGTTTTTGCAAATATTTTTGCTGCTTCAAAAATTTCATTTTGGTTATAAGCTCTTTTCTCAACGATTCCATCATTCACAAGCTTGCATAGCAAAGGGGCATCTCCATGATATCTCAGCCCGCCAGCATGAATTGCTGGAGGAATGAAAGAATGGCCAAGAGTGAACATCTTTAGCAAAGGTGTCATGCGGGCGGTGTCGCCATGGTCATATGTATAAATTCCTCTTGTTAAGCTTGGGCAGGCGGTTGGCTCACAAGCTATAAATTTGATTTCCTCCCCCTCTATCTTATCTGGCACAAAAGGGAATATGCCTCCCGAGAAGTTGCTGCCCCCACCAACACATCCGCATATTATATCAGGGTATAAATCTATTTTTTCAAACTGCTTTTTCAGCTCAAGCCCAATTATTGTTTGATGCAAAAGCACATGATTTAGAACTGAACCAAGAGAATATTTAGTATTTTCATGAGTTACAGCATCTTCAATTGCCTCACTTATTGCTATTCCCAAGCTTCCTGAATTATCCGGGTCTTCTTTCAAAACTTTTCTTCCAAATTCCGTTCTATTGCTCGGGCTCGCTATAACCTTCGCACCCCATGTTTCCATCAATATTCTTCTATATGGCTTTTGATCAAAACTGCATTTAACCATATAAACTGTGCACTCCAGCCCAAACAGGGAGCATGCAAAAGAAAGTGCGGAGCCCCACTGGCCCGCGCCAGTTTCAGTTGTCAATCTTTCAATTCCTTCTTTTGAGTTGTAATATGCCTGTGCAACTGCTGTATTTGGCTTGTGGCTTCCCGGCGGGCTTACGCCCTCCCATTTATAATATATTTTTGCTGGTGTTTTTAAAAATTCTTCAAGCTTTTTGGCTCTGTATAAGGGAGTTGGTCTCCATATCCTGTATATTTCCTTTACTTCCTCCGGTATTTTTATCCATTTTTCCTTGCTTACTTCCTGCCTGACAAGTTCTTTTGGAAAAATTTTTTCTAAATCGCTTGCTTTAACTGGCTCAAGTGTTACTGGATTTAGAGGAGGAGGCAATTCAATTTCTGACTGGATGTTATACCATTCATCTGGCATTTCTTCTTCATCAATCAATACTTTTTTCATAAAAATGAATGAAATAGCAATATTTAACATTTTTGTATAAATTTGTTCATTATAGTATATTTTTTATCATTATAGTAAATTATTTTAATTTATTCGGCATTATGACTATGTGGAAAAAAATTATTTCTTATTTTGGCAGGCAATCCGCTCAACAAAAAGTTATTCAACTATTTCTTTCCTATGGACTCAGTATTAGAAAAGGAAAAGTTTTTTGTGGAAACATAGAGCTTTCTTTTTCAAAAATTGCAAGAGCAATAAATGTTGATAGAAGAGTTATTATGAATGCAATAGAAATAATAGAAAGAAATAAAGAATTGAAAAAAATTTTTTCAAATTTGATGCCAACATGCAGTTTCAAAGAGCTTGCTCCAAAGATGGGATGGGGTGTTGTTGAGATAATACCGAAAGATGCTTCAATGCCGGGCATAATTGCAAGTGTTTCAGGTATAATAGCCAGGGAAGGAATAAGCATAAGGCAGGCAAATGTCGATGATTACATAATTGCAGAGGAACCAAAACTTTTTATTGTAACAGAAAAACCAATACCAGCAAAATTGATAAAAAAGTTGAGAAAAGCCAAAGGAGTTATTGGAGTGACTGTTTATTAAAAAAATTGAATTTAATTTATTTAAAATAAATTCTTTTCATTCCCAATTATTCCTTTTAAATTTTCATTTTTTCTCAAGAGATGCTTTTATTAACCCATCAAATAGAGGAGATGGCTCCAGCGGGCGGGATGTGAATTCTGGATGAAATTGAGAAGCTATGAAATAGGGATGGGATGGCAATTCAATGATTTCAACTCTTTTTCCATTTTCAGCAAATCCAGAGAAAACAATTCCATTTTTTTCAAGTATTTCAAAATAATCAGGATTTACTTCATATCTATGTCGGTGCCTCTCATAAATTTTTTTCTTCCCATAGGTTCTGTATGCAAGAGTATTCTCTTTTATATCTATTTCATATTCTCCGAGCCTCATTGTTCCACCCATTTTATACACATTACTCTGCTCTGGTAGCAATGTTATTATCGGATGTTCTGTATCCTTATCTATTTCCAATGAATTGCATTTCAGCCCTATCACATTTCTTCCATATTCAACAACCGCAAGTTGAAAGCCGAAGCATATTCCCAAAAAAGGCAAATCATTTTCTCTCGCAAATTCAATCGCCCTTATTTTGCCCTCCGCCCCCCTCACGCCGAAGCCGCCTGGCACAAGAATTCCATCAACTTTTTCAAGCTTTTCTTTTTTTCCTTTTTCAAGCTCTTCCGCTTCAATCCATACAATATTTACATTCGTGCTGTTTTTTGAGCCCGCATGATGGAAAGCTTCTATTATGCTAAGATAAGAATCTGCAAGATGTGTATATTTTCCAACAATTGCTATCCTCACTTCATTTTCAGCATTTTTTATTTGCTCGACAAATTTTTCCCAATCCTTAAGATTTGCCTCCCTATATGGGATATTAAACCTTTTCATGATATAAGAAGAGAGCCCCTGTTTTTCAAGGAGAAGGGGTATTTCATATATGCAGCTAACATCTGGGGAAGAAAAAACTCCTTCAACTGGCACATTACAGAAAAGAGATATTTTTTCTTTTGTTTCCTTGCTTAGCTCAGAGTTACTTCTCCCCACTATAACATCTGGATTTATTCCTATTGCCCTTAATTCTTTAACGCTGTGCTGAGTTGGTTTTGTTTTTTGCTCACCTACAACTTTTAAAACAGGAACAAGAGTTGTATGGACAAACAAAACATTATCTCTCCCTTCTTCTATATACAGCTGTCTCATTGCTTCAAGAAAAGGCATTGATTCTATATCTCCTACAGTTCCTCCTATTTCAATCAGGCAGAAATCTGCCTGGCTTTCTTTAGCAACCTTCCTTACCCATCCTTTTATTTCATCAGTGATATGAGGAACAATCTGGACTGTTTTTCCTAAATATTCTCCTTTTCTCTCTTTTTCAATAACATTTTTATATATTTTTCCGGTGGTTATATTGTTATCTCTTGTAAGTTTTATATCAAGAAATCTTTCATAATTTCCTAAATCAAGATCAACTTCTCCACCGTCAGAAAGAACAAAAACCTCTCCATGCTGGTAGGGATTCATTGTTCCTGCATCACAGTTTATGTAAGGATCTATTTTTATTGCTGTAACAGAGTAACCTCTGCTTTTTAAAAGCAAGCCAATTGAGGAAGTGATTATTCCTTTCCCCAAGCCCGATAAAACTCCTCCTGTTATTCCAATATACTTAGGCATATCAATAATAGAAAATAGGTTAAAAGAATTTGCGTTTTTTGATTATCAAAACAAACTTTATAGTAACCCTTAAAATCCTTCTTAATATATCTTAATATGAAGCTTATTGAATGTGTTCCAAATTTTAGCGAAGGAAGAAATAAAGAAGTAATAGATGCAATAGTTAATGAAGCAAGAAAATATAATGTAAAAATATTGAACATTCATTCAGATGAAAGCCATAATCGCACGGATGTAACAATACTTGGTGAGCCAGAAGAAGTTAAAAAAGCTGTTCTTGATATGGCCATAAAGGCTGTTGAGCTTATAGATATGAACAAGCATAAAGGAGAGCATCCAAGAATGGGAGCAATGGATGTTGTTCCATTTATTCCTATAATGAATTCAACGATGGAGGAATGCATAAAAATTGCAAATGAATTTGCTGAAGAATTTTCAAGAATTAAAAAAGTTCCCTGCTTTTTATATGAAGAGGCTGCAAAAAAAGAGAGCAGGAGAAATCTTGCAGATGTAAGAAAGGGAGAATTTGAAGGACTTAAGGAGGAGATAGGAAAAAATCCAGAAAAAATTCCAGATTATGGGCCAAATTCAATTCATCCAACTGCTGGAGCAACTGCTGTAGGGGCAAGAGAAATTTTGATAGCATTTAATGTAAATCTTGCAACAAATGATGTTGAAATAGCAAAAAAAATTGCGAAAGCAGTAAGGCATAGCAGCGGTGGTTATAGATATGTTAAGGCAATGGGATTTGAAATAAAGGAAAAAAACATTGTGCAGGTATCAATGAACATGACAAATTATAAGCAAACTCCTCTCTTCAGGGTTTTTGAAACAATAAAAAGAGAGGCGGAAAGATATGGAGTAAATGTGCTTTCAAGCGAAATAGTAGGAATGATTCCTCTCGACGCTTTGGTTGATATTGCATCCTTCTACCTTCAGCTCGAGGATTTTAAGCCCGAGCAGGTTATAGAAAAAAGGTTAATAGAGGTGAGCCAGTGAAAAGCATTGAAGAATTTCTGGAGGAGCTGGCAAGTGCGTCGCCCGCTCCTGGCGGGGGAAGCGCTGCTGCGCTCGGGGGGGCAATTGCCTGCGGGCTTGCGGAGATGGTGTGCAATCTAACCATTGGGAAGAAAAAGTATGTAAGCGTGGAGGAGGAAATGAAGGCAAGGGTTGAAGGGTTAAAAGAAATGAGGAAAGAATTTCTTAAGCTTGTTGAAGAAGATGCAAAGGCTTTTAATGAGGTAATCAAGGCGATAAAAGAGAAGAGGGGAGAGGAAGAAGCATATAAGAAAGCTTGTGAAGTGCCTGCAAAAACTGCTGAGAAATGTGTGGTTTTGGCGAGAGAAATAAGGGAAATTGCTGAAAAGGGAAATAAAAATTCAATAAGTGATGCGGGAGTTGCAATGCTTTTTTCATATGCCTCGTTTCATTCAGCAATTATGAATGTAAAAATAAATCTTGCATGCATTGAAGATGAAATTTATAAGCAAAATATGGCTAAAAAGATAGAGAAAATGGTGAAAGAAATTGAGGAAATAAAGAAGGAAACAATGCAAATTGTGGGCTTGTAAAATAAATAGCTGAAATTACGAATATTCTCATTTTTTAAATTACTTTGTTGCACATATTAATATTTTTCATAATAGTGATTGCTCTTACGCTTTTCGGATATTGTTTTCAATCTTGAAAAATATTTTTGTTAAATCCTCAGAAAGAGATGAAGATTGAAGCCAAAAATATAAATACAAAGAGAAAATATCCTTTCATGCCAGCAAAAGTAAATTCAGATTGTTGTGTTGCATGTGGAAGCTGTGCGGAAGAATGCCCAGTTGGAGCAATAACAATACAGGATTTTGCTGTTGTTGATGAAAGTGCTTGCATTGAATGCGGACATTGTGTTGAAGTTTGCCCGAATGAGTGCATAAAGCTTGATTAATATGAGAGAAAAAGTAGAAAAAGCTCTTGATGAAATACGCCCTTCTTTGCAGGCTGACGGCGGCGATGTTGAGCTTGTTGATGTTGATGAAAAAAATGGCATAGTTAAGCTTCGTCTCACTGGCGCATGCGGTAACTGTCCCTTTTCAAAAATGACGCTCCAGATGGGAATTGAAAAAAATTTGAAGAAAAAGATACCAGAGATAAAGAGGGTTGAAGCGGTTTAAATTTTTCCTATAAGCTGGATATCCATAACATTTGTTCCAGTATATCCAGTTATTATGACATCTCCCAAAATTCTGAAGAATTCATATGAATTATTTTCTTCAAGAAATTCCTCTATAATAAGTTTTTTTTCCATAGCTTTTCCATAGCTATTTCCATCTGCAATTGCCCCTCCTGCGGGACTATTTCCATCTATTCCATCGGTTCCAAAAGATATAAAAGCTATTTCTTCATCTTTAATTTCTTCAATTGCTGATAAAACAATTTCCTGATTTCTCCCACCTGTGCCATTTCCTTTAACTTTTACAGTTGTTTCCCCTCCAAATATAAGAATTGCTCTATTGCGAGGATAAATTTTTGCAAATTTGCCTAAATCTTTTCCAACAGCTCTTGCCTCTCCTTTTAGCCTGTTTGTAAAAATTTTTCCATAATATCCTTTTTCAACTGCTTTTTCCAATGCTTTTTTGCAAGCCATTTCATTGTCTGCAACTATTATATTTTTTACATTCTCAAGCTTGCTTATTTTTTCATCTTTCTTAAGAGCTTCAATAGCTTCCTTATTCTTTATTCCATATTTTTCAATTATTTTCATTGCTTCCTTTGCGGATGAGCTATCTGGAGAAGTTGGGCCAGATGCAATAAGCTCAACAGGATTTCCAATTATATCAGAAATTATTAAAGATAAAATACTTGCCTTGGTCATTTTTGCGAGCTTTCCTCCCTTAACATGCGATAGATGCTTCCTCACAACATTAAGCTCTTCTATTGTGCATCCTTTTTTCATCAACTCTTCCGTTATTTCTATCATGCCCTCGAGCGATATTTTTGGCTTGCACAGCAAGGATGAGCCGCCGCCACTTATCAAAACTATTATCAAATCATCTTCATTTGCTCTTTCAAAAATATCAATTATTTTTTCAGTTGCTTTTAAATTTATTTCACTTGGCCATGGATGCGTTCCTTTAAAAACAATTGCTTTTTTTAAATTAATATCCTCTGTTGTTATTATACATTCTTCATCAAAATCAATTATCTCTTCAATTGCTTTTGCCATTGAACCAGAGGCTTTTCCAAATCCAGTGAGAAAAATTCTTTTGTATTTGCGTATGTCAATTTTTTCTTCTCCTATATAAATTTTTTCCCCTTCCTTCCTTGTAATTTTTTTTAATAAATTATAGGAATTCATTTCTTCGAGTACATAATCAAGTATTTCAAGTAAATCTTTCCTTATTTCAAAAAATTCTCTGCTTGTATTTTCGGCTAAACTTTCAAAGTTTTCTATCATCATAAAAAAATAAATAATCCTATTTAATTTTATACATGCTTTCAAAAGTTATTTCAAGTTTTTCCTTTTCAGTTATAATTGCAGTTATACTGGGTCTTATTTTTGGTGATATACCTTATGGAAACGAGCTTGCAACTCTTGCCCTATTTCTTGCAATGACATTTTCAATATCAAATATTTCAATCAGAATAAAAATAAAGGAGGAATACAAGGAATTAATATACGCTTTCCTTCTTAACTATGCTTTTCTCTCCTCTATAATAATTGCTATGGGTTTTTTTATGAAAAAATATTTCGAAGGCTTCATAGTGATGGCATCCGTGCCGCCAGCCATTTTGGTTGTGCCGCTGAGCGGAACGCTTAAAGGCGAGAAGAAGCATTCCCTGTTTTCTCTTGTTTTCCTTTACATTTTATCTATTTTTTTGATGCCATTCCTTATTCTTCTATTTCTCTCTGAAAAGGTTAATAACATTATACTGATTAAAAATATATTTATTATGGTGATTTTGCCTATTTTTGTGTCTCGCCTGATTTATAGGAAAATAGAGGAAAGCAAGATAAAGATTATATCAAATGCAATGTTTTTTATAATAATTTTTACGATGGTTGGAAAAAACAGGAATTTTTTGTTTGAAGATTCCTTTTTTCTTATTTTGCTTGCATCAATGATGGCAATAAGAACCTTTGGAACAGGAGGAATTGTAAAGATAATTGGAAAAAAATTTGGAGTAGATGAAAAAAATCTAATTAATTATGCTCTTTTCTCCTCATTTAAAAATGAAGGGCTTGTTATGCTCCTTGCATCATCTCTTTTTGGCTATTACGCTTCTATACCAGCAGTTGTAGCCCTTATATTTGAGGTAATATGGATTTGCTGTATGGAAACAAAAATTGTATAATCAGAGATTGAAAATAAAAACATCGATGCTTTTTTTCTCTGTTTTTCCATTTGTTGCAACTGCTTCAACCCCTATTCTATATTTACCATGGCACTTTTCATCCCACAGCCACATGTAGGGCGGCGCTGCCAGGATTGCTTTTGTCTCGTTGTTCACATAGAATCTAACCTCTTTTATTTTTCCTTCTGGATCACTTTTAGCATCTGCAGCAATTGAAATTGGCCCAAATATTATTGTTGAATTTATGAATTTGAAAATTGGTCCGAAATCAAGAATATATAAGCCTTTCAATGGCTTCAATATTTCAACACTCAAATTTATCCTTTCCCCAGGATATTTTATCTCAGCCTGAGGGTCTCCAAGTAGATTTGTCTCATAATATATCCATCTCATTCCATTTTCATTTATTCTCCATACATTTGCTTCTTTTGAATAATGATTTGCCCCTCCTATTTCATAAATATTTTGCTTGAAAATTGCCTCAAAAAATGCTAAATTATATCTCTGCCCTGGCGAATCTGTGCTATTTTCCATTCCAAGTCCATATCTTGAATTCATTATACATGCAAATGCTCCGTTTTCAGAAAGAGTAAGATGCTCAGCGAAGCAGTCGTCGGTATAATAGGCGTAGCTATCGCCATAGGGATAAGCATTATCAAAAGAGCCAGCAAGGCAGGTTTGAGAATATAAAAAGAAGTATTCCTTATTTTGTAAGTTGTCCAGATCGCTATTGCCCATTTTTAGAGCATGTGTTGTCCATCCATGCCCGAGATGATTAACTATGTTGCAACCCCTATTCAGCAAAGAAATCAATTCTTCTTTATGCCAGTATCCATCTCTATCATAAAGAGTTGTGATGTTAAAATAAGAAGGTATTAAATCCTTAATTTCATCCATATAATTTCCCCCCCAGTCCGCAATTCCTCCAAATCCAAGGAACTCCCCAACAAGCAAAATTTCCATATTTCCTTCATATAAAATATTTTTTCTCGTAATATTTTTTATCTCCTGCTCGCTATCTGCACAGACCCTTCCCACCCAGATTTCGCTGAAGAGATCCGCTTCCTCAATTCCATGTTCATTGCCCGTTGAATTTTCTCCCCATCTCCCATCTTCATCTTCATTAAAATTTCCATCAAGACATGCATAATATACATCAGAAGGTATTTGCGCCTCAATCTCCTCACCCAGCGGCAATCCAACGCAGCTCGCATACAGGTAGCGGGCGGGCAAAATATTTTCCCTGCTGTTATTTATATCTGCATCCCCTCCAAGCAATACATATTTTATTCCCCATTCCTGATATGCCCATCTTATAAAATTCCTTATTTTTGCCTGTGTATCATTGAAAATTTCTTTTTCTCCCCAGAACTTCTTATCTTTTTCTATTTCCTCAACGCTAACTATTTTTACTTTTATTCCCTTGCTTTCTTTATATTCTGCAAATTCTTCAAACGCCCCAATAAAATCATTTTTTGTTATTATCAAATAATCATATTGCTCGCCTATCTTTTTTTCTGGATATGTTTCAGCATCCCAGGTATTTATAACAATTTTTTTGACATATTCTCTGTCCTCTTCAATTCCTCTATAAAGCTCATTTTCCTCACTTTCTTTTAATTTTATTTTTAAATCCATTTTTTCATAGTAATAAACTTCTCCATTTCTATATGATACAGGAATTAGATTGATTACAAATATTTTATATCCTCTTGCATAATGAACTCCAACAATTTCATATTTTTCGTTTATAAATTCACTGCCTACTGACATAATTTTTTTATTTGCAACAATAACTGGCTTTGCCTTCTCTATCTCATATTTTCCCGCATATTTCTCCCTTACATTTATCTCAACGCTCCTAACATCTTTTTTATATGGTAAAAGAATAAAGAGAGTTTTTACAGGAATAATATGCCCCATATATTCATGCTGATTGCATCCTTCGATAAAAATTCTTCCTTCTTTAAATTCTGGCTCAAAATAAAAACAAAAATCCATTTCTTCATCTTTAAAGTTAAAAGCTGGGAAAAGAAGCAGAGAAGCGACAAGTGCTGCGAGCAATTTCATAATCCTAATTAAACAGCAAAATAAAAATTTTTGGTCAGGTGTGGAGAGTAACCCCTCTTCTGTTTCGGCGGCATTCGTCTTAGCGTCCTACCCCCAGGCGGTCCCAGGCAGCCGATCCTGGTGCTTGGACTTTCTCCAGAGTGGAGGCGGTTTCACCAAATCCAGAAGCAACGTCATTCGCAGGAAATCATCCTCGCTTCCGGCTGTGGCTTTTCTGCGCCTCCATCAGGGCTCCCGCCCTGGTTTTTACACCTCTGGCCCGGGAATGAGGAGGGTATTTCCTCGGTGCAGGGCACCGTTAGCCGCCCTTCCACTCCTGACCACTAATTTATATATACTGCTTATAAATATTTTTTGTGGAAGAGCTTAAGAAAAAGGCAGCAAGGGAAGCTGTTAAAGAAATAAGAGATGGGATGGTTGTCGGGCTTGGAAGTGGATCAACAGCAAGATATGCTATAGTTGAGATTGGGAGAAGGGTTAATGAAGGGCTTGAAATAATTGGAATAGCAACATCTCTGGAAAGCGAGAAAGTTGCAAGAGATTGCGGAATAAAAGTTGAGGATATAAATGAGCATGAGGAGATAGATATTACAATCGATGGTGCTGACCAGGTTGATGGAAAATTAAATCTTATTAAAGGAGGAGGAGGAGCCCTGCTAAGAGAAAAGATTGTTGCAAGTTGCAGTAAAAAAGAGATAATTGTTGTTGATGAGAGCAAAATTGTTGACAAATTTTCGTTTCCTCTTCCAGTGGAAATTGTAAAATTTGGATGGAAAAGAACAGCTGAAAAGATAAAAAATATTGGATTTTTGCCAGAACTGAGAAAAAATTTTATTACTGATAACGGAAATCTAATATTTGATTGTAAATATAAAAGAATTGATGAAAGCATGGTAAAGGGATTGAAGGAAATTCCCGGTGTAGTAGAGCATGGCCTGTTTATCTCTCTTGCAGATGAAGTTATAGTTGGAACAAAAGAAGGAGTAAAAACAATAAAGAAATAAATTTTGTTAAATTTTTCTTTAACTGAATTAAACTAAAATTTAAATAAAGAATATAATAAAATTTCTAAATTTTTGATAATGAAAAAATATGAGGATTACATTGCAGAGATGAATAATAGATTAAAAAATTATATACCAAACAAATTAAATCATGGTGAAGAGAGTGTTTTCAAACCTCATGATTTGTTTGATATGCCGGATAAAGAAGCGAATGAATATAAATTTAAGGCAATAAAATATGCTTTTAAACTCCATTATGAAAAAAACTCTTTTTACAGAAAATATTGCAAGGAAAAAAATGTAACGCCAGATGATATAAAAAGCACTGATGATTTTATCAAAATACCGCTTCTTCCAGATAAATTTTTTAAGGCATATCCTTCTGGAAACGAATTTGCAATGTGGCTTGCAACAATCTATACGGGCGATTTACCCAATATAACAATCAAAAAAAATTATGGATATGACGAAATAATAAACAAATTCAATGAAGCAGGGCTTGTAATCTCCTATAGCAGCGGAACAAGCGGGCGCCACACATTTATTCCTCGTGACTTGAGAACATTTAACGCTTCTGAATATGCAATTGCAAAATCAGTCATTGGGATGGCTTATCCTATATGGGAATATGAAATGAATGGTTATCTTTTCATGCCAAATCCAATGAAAACAAATGTTTTTGCTGGAAAGGTTTGCAAGGTATTTTTTGATGCAATAAAAAGTGTTGAAGTGGCTCTTGATAGGGAGATATCTGCGGAAGTTATTCAGGAGGCAATGAAAAATAGCTTGAAAGGAAGGATAATAAGATATGCGGTTCAGAGAGAGACAAAGAAACTTGTTAATAGAGTAATTGAATGGCTGAGGAAAAAGGAAAAAGAGAGGAAGAAGATTGCTCTTGTTGGATTGCCATTCTTAATTAATTTTGTTATCGAAGAGCTTGAGGAAAGAGGCGAGGGTTTTGATTTCGGGGAAAATGGGGCTGTGCTTACAGGCGGGGGATGGAAGATATATGAGGGCAAAAGGATGCCAGTTAAAGAATTTAGAGGAAAAGCTGAAAAATTTTTGGGAATTCCTCCAGAAAATTGCCTTGATTTATATGGAATGGTTGAGGGAAATGGATGGATGGTTCATTGCAGGGAAGGGCATTATCTACATATACCAAAAAGTTATTACCATGTGATGGTGCTCGATGAGAATGGTGAGGAAGTTGGGCATGGTGAAAAAGGCAGATTTGCATTTCTTGATGGACTTGCCTTTAGCTATCCTGGATTTATAATTTCTGGAGATGAAGTAAAAATGCTTGAAGAATGCCCAGTTTGTGAAAGAAATAGTCAAGTTCTTGAGCCAGAAGTAAACAGAGCAAAAGGAGAAGAAATGAGAGGGTGTGCTGAAGAGATGAGAAGGGTTTTTGCAATGGATATGGGTGGTGGAAATGTTTAGAGAATGGAAGGAAAAGGAATATATACCAAAAAAACAGATGGTGAAACTTTTTATAAGAGGTAGCTTATCTCTTAGCAAGGTTTTGATAAAAAATTTTTTCAGATTGAAGAATTTAAGGAAAGGAGAGGGGATAAACTATACTCCTCCAGAAAGAGTTTATGATTTGCCTTCATATAGCCAAGATATGAAATTTATTAAATCAGATGAAAAATATCTCCGCCCGACTTTATTTTGCAATCCATATTCGCCAGAGATTATTGCAATGGCAAACAAGCTTGGAGCTTTTGAAAAAGAGCCATATGAATATGCAAATGATGTTTTTGAATTTGTTAAAAGGAAAGTTACCCTTCAGATAGTTCCTTTCTGGGGGGTCGAGGAAACTTTAAGAAAAGGATATGGAACATGTATCCATAAAATATCCCTTTTCATAGCACTCTGCAGGGTTGCTGGTATAAGAGCAAGATATAAGCTATATGCTCTTTCAATGATTCCTCAATGGTATGATACATTTATCTCACCAGACCCTCTAATGGTGGAGTGGTATGATGCTATGGGAAATTTCCTTTTCCATGGAGAAGGTGAAGCTTATATAGATGGGAAATGGATTGTTGGTGATGTTGGCCCATTGCCAGAGAGACAAGCAGCTACTGGCATACCAATAACAAAATTTGGGGAGGATTCAATTGGAATATGGTTTGAGGCAATTCCTGGGGGAATAATGAGAACGGAATCAATCCCTCTTGGACTTGCAACAGGAATGAATTTATTGCTGAGAATATCTCCAGCAACAGTTGCTAAAATAAACAACAATGTTCTTGCTCTCGATGAAAAGGGCAGGAAAATATTGCAGGAAATTGGCGAAGAAGAATATGATAAAAGGGTTAGAAAAACATATAAGATGCCAAAGATAGAACTGGAAAAAAAGAGCCTTATATTTGAGTAAAAATTTCACTCGCCTCTTTCAGGCAGGAAAGGAAATCATCCAATGTATGAGCTATTGACATTATATTGCTCGCTTCAATTTCTGCCTCAATAAATTTTCCATTTACTTTTGTATAGATATAGCCCTCATTATCTATTTTTAATGCCTCATTTACATATCTTGCCTCTTCCTCGCTTTTAAACCCAATTTTCAGCCCGCATTTTACTTTCATATAAACCAACCAGCTTACCCGCCATTTTTTCTATGCTGAAATTTTTAACAAATTCCAGTCCTTTTTCAACAACTTTTTTATTATCTATTGCCTTAATTACCTTTTCAGCAAATTCCTTCGCATCATAAGGATCAAAAAGATAACCATTTTCCCCATCTCTTATGAAATCAGGCAGTGCCTTCGCCCTCGCCGCCACAACAGGCAGGCCAGAAGCCATTGCTTCGAGAGCAACAATGCCCTGTGTCTCATATATTGAAGGGAAAACAAAGACATCGGCTGAATGATAATAATTGAGCAATTTTTCATCATCGACAAACCCAGTGAATATGAAATTTTTCTCTAATCCTTTTTTTATCACTTTTTCTTCATATTCCTTTCTTGCTGGTCCTTCTCCAACAATTAAAAAAGTTGTATCTAATTTTTTTAGAATATATGGAGATGCTTCTATAATTAAATCAATATTTTTTTCCCTCACTATTCTTCCAACATGAAGAATTATCTTCTTTTCATTATCTTTCTTATTTTTTCCGCTGAATCTTTTTATATCTATACCAGTCGGAATAATTTCTATGCTTCTTTCAATTATTTTTTCGTTTATATATCTTGCTGTATAGTTACTTGGGGCAATAATGCATGAACACCTCTTCATGTAATATTTTAGCCATTGATAAAGAAGTTTTCTTGCAAAATTCTGAAAATTTTCATCCTTAATTACAAGATATATTGAATCATCGATAAATGTATGATATGTAAAAAAGAGAGGAATCTGCATTCTATATGATACAATCAATGCATGTATTCCCATAAAGCCAGGGGAGTGGGAATGAATTATGCTTGGCTTTATTCTTTTTATTATTTTTTCAGTTCTTTTTGAAAAAAAAGATGGAAGTGAAACAAATCTATAATTGGCATATTTTTTAAATGGTTTCGATTTATAATAAAAGACGCTGTCTTCTTCATAATTTTCTTTTCCTGGAGCAAAAATATAGATTTCATGTCCCATTTTCTCAATTTCTCTTTTAAATAAAAGTAACGAAGTAACAACTCCATCCCTTGTAGGAAGCCATGTATCTGTAAACCATGCAATTTTCATTGAAGTTAAAATAATTAGCTTTTATAAATAAAGCGATTTGTTTATAAATTCGGAAAATATTAATTAGTAAAAACATGTTAACCAATAACTCACTTATAATAAAATCTTCCAAAACTTTAATTCAAAATAAAATATTTGAGTTATCTAATTTAGGGGTAAAAGATGAATAAGAAAAGAATAGACAGGCCTTGTTTTTTTATGTTATGTACAAACAAAACAAAAGAAGAATGTCTTCAAAGAAATCTTTTTGGGGATAGAGAATGGCGGCTACCACACCTTAAACCTATAAAAAAAGGAGATATAGGATTTTTATTAAATGTCTCCGAGGATGAACTTTCAGGAATTTTTCAAGCTCAAGGGCCGGTGGAATTAAATATTGAAAAAGATGCTTGGGGCGGGTCCTTTCCTGCGCAGGTCAAGGTAAAGTTAATAGGTAAATTACAGACTATTAGTAACGCCAGTGATAAACTAAAGCATATAGTGCCGTTTAGAGAAATACAAAAAGATCCATACCCATACAAAGTTCCTTCTCAGAACTGCTGGGGAGCAGATGTTACAAACAAAGTATTATCTCTTTTTAAAGAAATACCTGAAAGCTTAGGCACCCAAATAGAAGAAACTGGGAGAATTCCTGAAATTACATTGGAAAATGTAGCAGGATTAGATAAGATAAAAGAATTTATTAGTAAAAGAGTTATTGCACCTTTCGAAGATGAAGAATGGGCGTATAAATTAAGGTTACGTGTAGGCGGAGGAATATTATTATTTGGTCCACCAGGAACAGGCAAAACTCTCATTGGAGAGTCTATAGCAAAAGAAATGAATGCCAAATTTATTGAAATTACCCCGTCAGTTATTGTAGGCTATCCTGGCGAGGCAGAAAAAAGAATAGAAAAAATTTTTGCTGAATTGGAAAAGGAACCAAGAGCCGTCTTGTTTCTTGATGAGGCAGAATGGATTTTATGCAAGCGGGAAGAACAAACTTCTTCTGTAATGCAAAGGGTTACTCCTGTTTTACTTGCTCAGATAAGTAGGATATTTAAAGAAAAACGCAAACAAATAATTATTATCGCCGCTACCAATAAGCCCGAAATGATTGATTCAGCTTTTCTTCGTCCAGGACGATTTGATAAGATATTTTATGTCCCACTTCCTGATGAAAATGCAAGAATCCAAATTGTTAAATTAAATCTTAAAGAAAGATCTCATTCACTAACCGAGGAGGATATAAAGAAAATATCTGGTATGTTAGAAGGATATTCTGGTGCAGATATCGTGCATATCCTAGAAGAATCAGCATTTAAAGCGTTTGAGAGGAGAAGTAATATTACCAGAAAAGATATTGAAGAAATAATCAAAGCAACACCAAAATCCGTGGATCCAGAAGAGATCAGAAAGATGGAAGAATGGAGCAAAAAGAGAGGATTAAATATATGAAAAATCTTAGCAAAAGCTATACTCACAAATCAGAAAATAACCCTCTTTTATAAATATATCTCAATCTTCTGCATATGAAATTTAAAGCATCTTGAAGATTTTTTTTGTTGTCCCACTCCTTTATTATTTCCTTCGGCTTCTCAAGCTTTTTATATTTTCTCCTTATATTTGGAATTGCTCTCGTAATATTATCAACAATTGTTACATCAGCATTTCTTGCAGTCCTGGATAAAGGATTTAAATCAATAGTAAGAACAACCTTTCCCATCTTTTTCAACGCCTCACATCTGTCACCATCTTCAAGTGGAACAAGAACAACATCACTGCTATAAATTCCTTCATAACTGCATATAGCCCTTGCATGCTCCAGCCCTCTAATTCTTGCATCTCCTTCAAGCCCCAAAATTTTTTCCCCTCCCTCTTCTTCAAGCAACTTTATTATTTTTCTTATTCTTTCCTCGCTCCTGTGGAAAAGATTAACTTCCATAATTGCCCCGCTTTCCTTTGCAAGTTTCACAATTTCCTTTCCCGCAAGGACAGCAACATTTCCATTAACAGATATAACAGGTTTTTTCGCAACCGCAAGCCATGCGGCGCATGCAAGTGCCGCCCTTTGGGCAAATTTATGGGTTTTTTCTCCGAGCAAATAGTCAAATGCCTCACCTCTCCCATGGGCAATTAAGCCAGTAATATGGACTATTCCTTTTTCATAGCCTTCTGCAATCAGATTTCTTGTTATCAGGCTTTTGTAGCGAGGATGGCTCTTTGGAATCATGATGTTAAAACTGAAATTGTTAATTTAATTTTTTATTTTTTATATACTCATAAATTGCCTTTATTTTTATAGGTGAAAATAAGAAGGGTTTGCTTAACATCTCATAATTTTTAGAGAATGGTTAGAAAGGTATAAAAAACGCTCAACATTACCAAGTCATGAGAAAGAAGGTAATAATAATGGGCGCCGCCGGCAGGGATTTTCACAATTTTAATGTTTTTTATAAGAATAACAAAGATTATGAAGTTGTTGCATTTACTGCGGCGCAGATTCCAAATATAGCGGGAAGAAAATACCCTCCTCAACTTGCTGGAAAGCTTTATAAGGAGGGAATTCCGATATATGAAGAAGAAAAACTGCCAGAATTGATAAAGGAATATAATGTAGATGAAGTGGTTTTTTCATATACAGATGTATCATATAAAGAACTGATGAATAAAGCAGCGATAGTAAATTCTGCGGGTGCGGACTTTGTTTTACTCAGCCCAAAGCACACAATGCTAAAATCAAGCAAACCTGTAATTGCAATATGTGCGGTCAGAACTGGTTGTGGAAAATCACAGTTTTCAAGAAAAATTTTTGAGATTTTATCTGAAAAAAAGAAAGTTGTGGCTGTTCGCCATCCAATGCCATATGGTGATTTGGTAAAGCAGAGGTGTCAGAGGTTTGCAAGTTATGAGGATTTAGATAGATACGAATGCACAATTGAGGAAAGGGAGGAATATGAGCCATACATAGATATGCATGGAATTGTTTATGCGGGTGTGGATTATGAAGAAATATTGAGAAATGCTGAAAAAGAAGCGGATATTATAATATGGGATGGAGGAAATAACGATTTTCCTTTTTACAAGCCAGATTTGCACATAGTTGTTGCAGACCCTCACAGAGCGGGCCATGAAATTTCATATTATGCAGGCGAGATAAACGCAAGAATGGCTGATTATGTTATAATAAATAAAGTGGATACTGCAAATAAGAAAGATGTGGAAAAAGTGAGAGATAATATAAAAATGATAAATCCTAAGGCGAAAATAATTGAAGCAGAATCACCTATAAAATTGGAAGGGAAAATTGAAGGAAAAAAAGCGCTTGTAATAGAAGATGGACCCACAATTACACATGGAGAAATGAAATATGGAGCAGCAACCATAATGGCTAGAAATTTAGGGCTTGAAATAGTTGATGCAAAAAAATATGCTATTGGCTCAATATTGGAAACATATAAAAAATATCCTCATCTGGAAAAAGTTTTACCGGCAATGGGATATGGAAAAAGCCAGATAGAAGAACTTGAAGAAACAATAAATTCATCAGATTGTGATTTTGTTCTTTCCGCAACACCAATTGACCTAAAAAGAATTCTTAATGTAAATAAAAAAATAGTGCGGGTTAGATATGGAGTTGGAGAAAAAGCAGAAAAGGAATTGAGAGTAATACTAAAAAAATTTATGGATTAGAAAACATTTATTTTTCCTTCTAATAGCTCTGTGTATATATTAAGCATTTTTTCCATATTACTTTTTACTATTTCTTCTACTCCAGAATCTAATTTTCCTCCAACAACTAATATGCTCACTGCCTGCGGCTCTGTTACTGGCTTGCCTATCTGGGAAACCATTTTAACATAAACCTCATCCACGCCATAATTCTTTGCAATTTCCTCCGCTATTCTCTGTGAGCATATATTATAAAGCTTGCCAACATGTGTTACTGGATTTTTACCAGCAGCAGCCTCAAGCGATACAGGGCGATTTGGCGTTATAAGCCCATTTATTCTATTTCCTCTCCCTACCGATCCATCGTCTCCATTTTCCATTGATAAGCCAGTTACTGTTAGATAAAAAATTTTCTTTTCATAGTCATCTGCGGTATTTATTGCAAGAGTTACTTCTTTTTCAGTGAATTTTCTTGAAAAATCGAGAAGTTCTTCAGCAATCTCTTCCTTTACACTTATATAATGGTCCGCATTTGGAATGTAGCGGTCAACCATTGCAATAGCAACAGTTATATTTATCCTATTTTCTGTTCTGCAGCTCATAACTTTTACATCTTCTCCTATCTCTGGAAATCTTTTTTTCAATGTTATATTTATATACCTTTCCATCTGATAAGTTAGTTTTTCAGTCTCAGTTAGAGGGGCAAAACCTGTGCCAATTGAAGTATCATTTGCAAGCCTTTTGCGTGGGTCATAAACGCTTTTTAAATCCTGACTTCCTTCCCATATCTTGCAGTCAAGCATCACATCTGTATCTGCATTTAAATTTGGAAAATTTTTCTCCAGATATTCGTGAGCGGACCTAACTGCAATTGCCCTTATCGGAAGCCTTTTATTCCCAACCATTGAAGTTGCTCTTCCAACAAGCAAAATATAAACTGGCTCTATTATCACCCCTCCTCCAAATTTTGGCTGGCTCTGCCCGCCGACAATCTGGCATTCATCAGTGTTATGATGCATTATGTAGCCAAAATTTTGTAGGTATTCTCTGCAGAGGGCTCTGGAGACATTTTCTGCGAGGGCGTCTGCTATTGAATCTGGATGCCCTATTCCCTTCCTTTCAACAATCTCCACCTTTTGATTTTTTACTGGCACACTATTGAGATTTTCGATGAATATGTTCATGAAATTGGATAATAAAGATATACTTATATTTTTTCTTAAAAATTTTTCTAAACTTAGAGCTTTTAATTTATTCCTTCTTTATTTTTATTTCAATTTGCCATTCATTAAGGCGGAAATATTTTATTTTTCTGAGGGGGGAGATAATTGAATAACCCTTCTTTTTAATCCATTCAAAAAGCTTCTTATATTCTTCCCTTCCATCTCCTTCAAATATCATCGAAACAGCATCTCTCCCTATAAATCTTTTTAAATAAGCATCCTCTCTATTTTCTTCACAAAATAAATCTCTTCTTCCTTCTTCAAAAGGTGAATCATAATAGATTGTAATTCTTGATTCTTCCTTCCCATAATGCGGGAGCGCAGAAAAACTTGCATCAACTCCCTTCTTTTCAAAAGGCTCAAAAAAGAAAAATACATCATCTCCATCCTTCAGCCCGTTTCTAAATTTGTCCCCGCAAACAATCTCTACAACACTACTATGCTCGCTCATTGCGGGCAGAAGCAGGGCGCATTTCCTGCCATCAATTTCAACAGGAAATGATTTTACATCTCCAAAAAATTTATTCCCCTTTCTAAATCCTCGAAGATTTATTCCTTCAATATTTTTTAAATCATCAAAAATTTCTTTACTCAATTCAAGGTTAAGAGTTCCTTCATAAGGAGAAAAATTAAATTTTTCTTCTATTTGCTTTTTATACTCATCCATTGCAATATATTTTTTTCCTTCTCCCTTGCCGCTGCAGACAATTCCCTTCATTCTATTAAATTTTTTCCCTTGAGCTTTCCATATAATTTAATTCCTTCCTCGCTCAATTTATATTCCCCATTTTTTTCTTCAATAATTCCTTTTTCAATAAGCTCATTTAAGGCATTTTTTGCAACACTTTCAATTATTCTATTCTTTTTTGCTATTCTTGTAATAGAGTTTTCCCCAGAAGCAATTTCAAGAAAAACTGCTTTTCTTACTTTGTCAGAAATTATAAATCCTTCCATAAAGCTTAATGGTCTTTTTATAAATAATTTTTTCTATTTTTAAACATGAACAAAAAAGCCAGTAGAATTAAAATTAATTCAAAGGATGGAATTGATTTTTTATTTTTAATATATATAGTTCTGCTTATAATATCTCCCTCAAATTCAATATATATTTCGTGCTTTCCGTCGCTTAAATTTTTTGTATCCAATAAATAATACCATAGAAAATTTCCAGTTGCGTTTTCCCAATCATTATTATCTATCCTTATTCTTACCACACCCTCTTTTTCTACCATTCCTTGAATAATTATCTCCCCGCTTAAGGTTGAATTTTCCTCTGGATAAAAAATATAAATTTTGTAGGCAGAGCTACCTATTTCATAAGGAGATTTAGAAGGCAAATGATCGATATTTTCTTCATCTATAAAAAATATCTCCCCACTTAAATTATCCCAGTAATTGCCGTTGCTTAAATTCCATATATTCCTTTCCGCATAGCAATAAACATGTTTTGAATTCCCGATAAAATTATTTTCAAAGATTATATTGTTTTTGCTATAGCAACACATATGGATTCCTTCAAGATTCCCAGAAAAATTATTAAGTCTTATTAGATTATTCTCCCCTCCCTGAATTATCATGCCCGCTGAATTATTCCTTATTACATTTTCAATTATAAAATTATCTGTCGCTTTCTCTATGTAAATCCCTACCTTGCTTTCATATATCTCATTTTTTGTTATTGTATTATTTTTAGAGAAAAAATACAAATATATCCCATAAAAACCATTCTTGAAAATCTTATTATTTTCAATAAAATTTTCTTCACCCTCTATTTTTATCCCATAAGAGTTTGAAAATAAACTGCAATTTTTTATAGTATTTTTATTTCCCTTCACCGAAATCCCATACAGAATTGAATTATTTATTATGAAACCTAAAATATTTACATTATTTGCAAAAATAAAAATTCCCCCACTAATAACTACATCTTTTCCTTCAAGAGAAATTGACTTGTTTATTGTTATATTTTCTTCGTAAATTCCAGGATAAACTATTATTTTATCAAAAAAATTTGCATTATCTATTGCATCCTGTATTTTTTTATAATTTCCTTCCCCACCCACATAAAGAATGTCCCCGCAAGCCCGCGGAGCCAGTATGATAAATGTTGCAATTATTATAATTTTTTTCATAGAATAAATATTTTAGCATAAATAATTTACTTACCATACCTTTTATATTTCTTTTGTTATATATCTTCATGTGGAAAATAGGAAAAATATTGAATGCAGAGCAACTAATGGACAAAGCTTTCGGAAGAGCGAAAAAGAAAAAAGGGTCGGAGAAAATTGAGGAAATAAGAAAAACATTGAATGAATCTCTTAGAAGATATGTTAGAGATTTTCCGAGTTTTGACAATATACATCCTTTTTATTATGAATTAATTGATTTACTTATAGGGATAAATAAAATGAAAAAATCCCTTTCTTCTGTTGAGTGGGCAAGAAAAAAAATATTGCTTTTATCAAGAGATGGAATAAAAAAAATAAGGAGGGGGGAAGATGCGAGAAAAACTGTTATGGATGTATATGGAAGAATTTCATCTTTGCTAAGACAAATAGATGAAGATTTAAAATTTCTTGAAAATGCGAGATTTAAAATTTCCAAAATGCCATCAGTATCTACAGATATACCCACCATAGTAATAGCGGGCTATCCCAATGTTGGAAAATCTTCGATTTTATCAATTCTTTCAAAAGCAAAACCAGAGATTGCACCCTATCCATTTACAACAAAAGGTCTTGTTCTGGGACATTTCCACATTAATAAGGATTATGAAGAGAAGAAAATTCAGGTTATCGAGGCGCCGGGCATGCTTGACCGCCCGATTGAAGAAAAAAATGAAATAGAGAAGCAGGCGATGGTCGCTCTTAAACATCTGCCAAAAGCAATAATTTTTGTTTTGGATGCATCAATGCACTGTGGATATCCTTTAGAAAACCAACTTAATCTTCTCGAAGAAGTAAAAAAAATGTTCAAAGTAAAGGTTATAGTTGTTGAAAATAAGGTTGATTTAAGCGGTGGAAAAACAGATTATATTAAAATTTCCTGCAAAAGTGGGGAAGGTATAGAAGAATTAAAGGAAAAAATAAAGGAATTAGTTTGATTCCTCTATTTTTTCTTCCTGTATTTCTGCTGTTTCTTCTGGCTCTATTTCCTCAGCAATCCTTTCCTCCTCACTTTCCTCCTTTAATTTAACTTCTAATTGCTCAAGAAGTTCGGATTTGTGAATTTCAACTCTCTTAATTGGATATACTATTTTTGATAATTTATATATCTGTTTCGCTATCTCCCCATCAAGCATAAATTTTACAAAATCATCTATGGTGTTTGTTTTTGCCATTGTTTCAATAACATCTTTCATTATCTTTCTTATCGCGCTTTTTTGTGAGGTTTGAAGTCTTTTTAGAGCATATGCTGATGGCTTCACTCTTATTCTCTTTCCATCTTTAGTTGTAACATCGAAAACTCCATCTATTTTTGCCCTGTGCCTCCTTGCTATCCTCTTTACATAATCTGTAGTTGTTGTGTGTCCTACAAAATCGGTGTATGCTTCAAGCCCGCTTACTTCTTTTATTTTAAAAATCAATTTTATATGGGCTTTTGAAAAATCACCACTCAGTTCCTGCATGGAAACCTCTACAGTCCTCCCATAAAGATTTTCTGGCTTATCAGCTGGTGTTTCCACAATTCTTGCCTTTCCAAACATCTGAGGGCTAACTAGCCAATACCATATCTTATCCTTTTTCTTTTTTTCTGCCATTAAGCGGTAATACTATTGATATATAAATAAATTGGTCTTCCCCTAATTCAAAAATGTTAAATAGCACAAAATTCATTCTTGTTAATGGAAGATTTATACAGAATTGATAAATTTGGAGAAGATTTTGACAGAATGGTTGAAGAGATAGATGCTATTTTGAAAAGTTCTTATAAAGAGAGAGAAATTCTTGAAAAACTTAAAAAAATAATCTCTTCCGACAGACTTAACAGAGTAAAGGAAGCCATCGATTCAATGAAAAAGAAGGTTGAGAGTGCGGAGGAGAGGGCTCTTGCCATGCTGCAGGAGGCGGAAAAATATAAGAATGAACTCGAAAAGGAAAGGAAAAGGCTTGAGAAGTTGTGGGATGCTTATAAAAGACAGGAAGATGAAATGTTTTCATATGACGAGAAATTGATTGAGAAGGAAGAGAGAATAAAAGAAAGGGATAGAAAGATAGATGAACTGGAGAAAAAAATTGAGGAAATGGAAGATTTAAGAGAGAATAGAGATAAACTTGAAAGAGCCATTAAAGAAATTGAGGAAAAGAATAAGGAAATTGAGAAATTGAGAAAAGAATTGGTTATGGAAAAAGAGAAAAGTTCTTCAATGGAAAAAGAAATGGAGGAACTGAGAAGTTATATTCCTTATAAAAAAGAAGTAGAGGAGCTTAGAGAAAAAATTAAGGAGCTTGAGCCCTTAAAAGAGTTAATAAAGTATAGGGAGAAAAGTAGGGAAATCGAAACGCTTTACAGAAAAGAGCAGGAAAGACTGGCAAAACTTTATAAGAAATACGAAGAGTTAAACAAGGAATATGAAGAAGCCAAATCGAAACTAACCAAATGGGAAGAATGGTATGAAGAAAACAAAAATTATATAGAAATGGCTTCAAATGCCTTCAGCAAATTTAAGCTTCCAGAATAATTATTTTCTTTCCAAATCTTCCCCTCCAGAAAAAATATCCTGAATACTTGCATAAAGATCTTCAATTCCTTCCCATGTTTCGGATGAAATTGGAATAAGTGATGTATGGCCTTCCATATCTCTTATAACCTTCATTATTCCCTCGCTCATTTTAGTATATAATGAAGGGGAATAAAACATGAGGTCATTTTCCAGCCTTTCAGGATTTTTGCCCCATTCCTTTATAATTTCCAGTGTTTCTTTTTCAATAATATCTATTTTTGTAAGAATGTTTAAGATAGGCAAACCAAGGCGAAATTGAGTTGTTGCAGAAAGCATTAGTTGGGATATAAGATTTGCCGGGGTTGTTGCAAGAGCTGGATCTATTAAAAAGGCAATCATTGAATTATCTTTTCCAAGTTGATCAATAATTATTTTGCCAGAACTCCTGAAAACAAATAATTCCATTTGCCCGGGCGTGTCAAAAATAACATAATCAGCTCTATATTCGGATAATCTTTCCTCAATTTCCTTAACATTTAAAGCAAGCATATCTGCACACAGTATCTGGGCTCCATTTGGACCGAGATTATAATCTTTCATAACTTCTTCAAGAGAAATCCATTCTCTTATATCAATCTCAGGTGAGTAAGGAGTTTTTATTACTCCTGGGTCAAGATTTACCACTATTGAATCATAGCCCTGCCTGTGGCACCATTCATTGAATGCATTTGCGAGGGTGCTTTTGCCTGAGCCGGCGGTGCCCACCAAGTAGAGATGTATCATTTAACCACGAAGCATTTTTAAGCGATTCATTTTTTTCTCAATAATTTCTTTTTTACCTATGTCATGCCTGATAAAAATATCTCCTTTTACATTTTTCAAACAATTCTCGCATATCTCCTCTGCTTCATAAATTTCATCTGCTATTCCGAGAATTGCAAGGGAACGGGATTTTGTTGTATATATCTTTCCATTTTCTTCGTTAACAGATGCATAAAAAATTTTTCCTCCTTCCTCCTCTATCTTTTTTTCATCTACAAATATCTCCTTATTTTCGAGAGGTTTATAGCCATAGCCACATGGCACAACATATTTGCAAACAGTGCTTTTTTCGTTGAAGCCTATCATGTTATTTCTTAAATTTCCTTCAGCCATTGCATTACATATTTCAACAAAATCTGTTTTTAAGATTGATAGAACATTCATTGCTTCAGGATCGCCAAATCTTGCATTTATTTCAATAACCTTAACTCCTTCTGTTGTTAGCATGAACTGCCCGTATATAACCCCTCTATATTCCCTTCCTTCTTTTTTTAATGCTTCAATTATTTTCTGCAAAATTATACATGCCTCTTCATATTCGTATCTTTCCATGAAAGGAAGAATGAAATCTTTTGAGGAAATTGAGCCCATCCCACCTGTATTAGGCCCCTCGTCATTTGGTAAAAGTCTTTTATAATCCTGCACAATTGGCATTGGAAAAATATTTTCTCCATCGCAGAATGCCTGCAGTGTAAATTCCTCGCCCATCATTCTTTCCTCTATCAAAACCCTGCTTTTACCGCCTATCTTTTTTGATATAATTTCCTTTGCATATTCATTTGCCTCAATTGCACTATCAAAATGAAAGCCATAAACCCTTACACCTTTTCCTCCAGTAAGTCCAACTGGCTTTACTGCAACATTTCCCTGCAACTCATTTATAAATTCCTCTGCAGATTTTGCATCGGAAAATGCACCAAATTCAACATTTCCCCTTATCCTGTATTTTTTCATCAACCTCCTCATGAATTCCTTATCTGTTTCTATTTCCGCCGCCTCCCTTGAAGGGGATGCAACAGCAATTTCATTTTTCATAAGCAAATTTGTAACGCCCGCCTGGAGTGGCGCCTCAGGCCCGACCACCGCAAGCTCTATATTTTTTGAAATGGCATATGAGACAACTTTTTCTGCATCACACTCATCATGTAAAAAATAATCTTTTGCAATTCTCTTTATTCCAGGGTTAGAATTTTTCATAACAGAATAGATTTCAGCATCGCTATTCTTTAAAGCAAGGCAGATAGCATGCTCTCTTGCTCCTCCACCGACCACTAAAACCTTCATTATAATGTATAAACTAAGTAATATAAAATTTTTTTATAACTCCTCAATTTCATCTATTTTTCCTTCTTTGATGATTTTTATAAGTTTATTTGCAGAGCTTTTAACCTCCTTACTCATTTTTCCATACATTTTCTTTGGCTGAATTCCTAAGATTATTATTTCCGCTCCTATTTCTTTCTGTAGATTGGATATAAAAATTGAAAGAGGAACTGAATGAGTGGAAAAAGATGCCTTCCCTATTTTTTCCTTCCTGATTCTTCTCACCTCTCCATGTTTAAGACCCATATCAGCGGCATCAACCATAATAATTTTTTCTGGTTTGCTTCTTATTATTTCGCCAAAAAAATTCTCTGGAACTGTTGCACAATTTATGGCCTTCCATTCATTGCCCTTTATTTTTTTTGCAACATATATGCCAATACCGTCGTCGCCATTCATTTCATTTCCTATACCAAGCAGTATATTCATCAATAGTAAAGAAAAAAACATTTATAAATTTATAATATAAGGTTATGAAAATAGAAGAAATGAGCTGGAAGGAAATAGATAAGATAAACAGAGATGCCATCATTTTTATCTCAATAAGTCCTCTTGAAGCCCATGGTCCTCATTTGCCAGTTGCAACAGATTTACTTATCTCAAAAAAAATTGAGGAAGCGGTAATGGAAGAAATGAAGAAAAGAGGTATAGAATTTTTTTCCCTGCCATCATTGCCACTGGGTGTTTGTAGATATGCAAAAAATTTTCCTGGAACAATAAATATTCAATGGAAAAATTTATATAACTTGCTTATGGATATTTTCTCATCTTTTTCTAGAAATAATTTCAGATATTTTTTAATTTTTAACTTTCACATGGATGTGTTACATATAAAAGCAATTCATAGGGCAATTAAAAAAGCAAGAAAAATGGGCATAACAGCATGCGAGCCAATTTCGGTTGCATATTTTAGCGGAAAATTATTTGAAGAAAATGAATACGAAATTCATGCGGATTTTAAAGAAACTTCTCTTGCATTGTATTTATTTTCGGAAATGGTAAAGGACTATAAGATAGAAGATGCAAAAATAAAGATGCATGCCCTAGATTTTTTTAAAACATTTGAAGAAATTGGAGCAAAAGATGCTTATATTGGCTCACCATCTCTTGCAAAAAAAGAATATGGAGAAGAGCTTTTTAGAAAAATGGTTGATTTATGTGTAAATTCTGCACTGCTTTTAAGGCAGGGAAAAATTGATGATTTGCCAGAAAAATTAAAAATATTGCTGAGAATATAGTTCATGTTTGATAAATTCAAGGAAAATGGGGTGGAGATAAGAAAGGATGAGGTATGGGAGAGAAATTGCAGAATAATGAATAGAGCGGGGCTTGAAATATCGAAACAGGAGGATTTTAAAGAAATAATAGAAAGAGATTGTATTTTTTGTTCTAGAGATAAGCTTGCAAAATTTGATTTCGGATTCATTGAAAATTCCCACTCTTTTCTTTTTCCAAACATAAATCCATATTCAAAATATAGTGGCGTATGTGCCTTCAAAAATCATTATATAAAGCCGGAAGAATTCTCCACTGATTTGCTCCAAAGCAATTTTTCACTTTGCTCTGAATATATCAGAAGATTTTATGATGGTAAAGCAAGATACGCCTCAATCAACTGGAATTATATGATGCCCGCTGGCGCCAGCATCCTGCATCCCCATACACAAATAATTTTGAGCGAGTATCCGACAACCTATATGGAGAAAATAATAAAAAATAGGGAAAAATTTTTTTCTTATATTGAAGAAGAAATTAATGGAGAAAGATTTATTGGAGAAATAAACAGCTTTTATTTATTTGTACCATTTGCTCCATTTGGATTTAATGAAGTTTTTGGATTTTGCAAGGAAGATTTCTCTACCGCAATTAAAAAACTTGCAATGGCTATAAATAAAATATTATCTTATTATTCAAGCATAAAGAGAAATAGTTTTAATCTTGCAGTTTTTACTGATATGGGAAAAGAATTTCCATTTCATTTCAGGATATTGACAAGACAGAATATGATTAAATATTATAGAAATGATGCAATGTTTTTTGAAAGGCTTCATTTTGAAACAATTCTTGAAAAAATGCCTGAAGAAGTATGCAAAGAGATAAAGAATTTTATTTTTTAAATAATTTTTTCGATTTCTTTAATTAATAAGTTTGCGGGGAAATTAAGAATTGTATATCCATATTTACCTTCGTTTATTAAATCGCTGTTTAAAAGTTTTTTAAATATTTTTTCAAATTTTTTTTCATTGATTTCTAAACCATGTTGCTCAATTCTTAAAGCCATTTTTTCCTTTATTTCATCATAACTGACATAAGCTTTATTTTTACAGGCATCCGCAACACTCAGGAGCAATAAAAGCTCTTCTTTTTCCATGATATTTAATTCAAAAAAGTTTTCTTCTCTGTTTGCCTCCCTTACATCTTCCACTTCAATTTTTTTGTGCATTTTTGCATCCGCTAATAAAGAGGAATTTAAAAGAAGCAAGACACCAGTTCTTGCATGTCCAACTGAGCGTATAGCTATATCCGCTATAAAAGATATGGTTTCATCATCATAGCAATTTCTATTCAAACTTTCCTCAGCCCTGTAAAACAATATTTCTCTCATCTGTTCCCATGAATATGGTTTTAGCTCAACAATCGAATTTTGAGCAAAAGTACTCCATGTGGCTTCGTCAAGCATCTGTTTTAAAATTACATAACTCCTCGTAATTGCTATATATTCTATTTTTTTCCCTAATTCTCTCTGCCTTGAAAGAGTATATGCAAAATGTTTTAGCTCATTTATGTCCATCCCATCGATTTCATCAATAATTATTCTTTTTCCATCAATTTCATTCCATAATTTTTGAGTTGGCAAACCCGATGGGTTAAACCTCGGTTTTATCTGCTTTAAAATTTCTTCCAAAATTCTATGCTCTGTTCTATTGATATAACAATTTACATATGCATCTCCTCCAATATATCTGGCAATCATTGTTTTTCCCGTGCCCACGCCGCCACTTATCAAAACTTTTCCACTTTTAACCAAATATTTTATCCTTTTTATTTCTTCATCCCTGCAAAGAATTTTATCTGGTATGTAAGAAAGGTCGAGTTTTTTCTCGTCTTTCAAAATCATAATAAATAAACTCTTTTTATTTAATAATTATTTGGA
>Ga0272448_1001545_pt1 | contig 30517 bp, 24 predicted proteins | sample YNPCB0191_FD_202220 | JGI IMG/M metagenome (GOLD analysis project Ga0272448, IMG submission 202220) | Hot spring sediment microbial communities from Yellowstone National Park, WY, United States - YNP-CB-019-1 | ecosystem: Environmental > Aquatic > Thermal springs > Hot (42-90C) > Sediment...
TGGGATTGTTGTTCAACCAAGCCATACCCCAGGACACCACCGACCAAACCTAAATCAACTTAACTAAAACGATTTTTTTCCTCACCACCCAAATGGCTAAACTTCAGGGGCTGGGGGTGAGGGAAAACATCATCACGCCGATTGTGGGGAGATGCCCATCTCATTGCGGAGGTGGGTGAGCGCCGTGTGGATTTGCTCGGTAATGCTGGTTTCCGGCACTTTGCTGAACTCCAGGTATTGACTATCCGCCAGATCGCGGTACGCCTGGGTGATGAATTCTTTGGTGACCAGTGCCTCCTCCGCATGTTCGATTAAGCCTTCTTCCGCTTCGCTGGACAGCGCTGCGACCAGTGCGCGGTGGGCACGGGTGAGTTGCTGATAGGCCAGCAGCAGCCGCTGGCGATGCTCAACTTCGGCGTATTTCTCTTCCAACATCACCAGCAAGGCCTGCAGGCGCTGCGTGCCTTCATGTTGACGGCGCCAGAGATCACAGAGTCGCTCTGCTTCCCCTTTCGCTTGCAGATGCTCGCGCATCGCTTCCCAGGCCAGTTCATCCAGCTCAGCCGCGAGGGCCTGGCGCGCACGTTGGAGCATCGCCTCGACACGCTGCTCCTCATCGGCCAGCATGAGCGCAATGCGTCGTTCTTCTTCTGCACAACAGGCGACTTCCGCCCGCGCTTCCGCAAGCCGGAGGCCGGTCTCTTCGCGCAACTTGAGGAGGGCACGCTCCAGCTCATCTTCCGACATAGGCGTTCGGCGAATATGCAACAACCGGATTATGCGTCGCACCAGCCCCATCGACTCTCCTCTACCGGCGATCGGCCTGCTCTTCGAACGCTCTTGCAGTACTCTTATATCCGCAAAACCCCAGCTCACGCTTCAAGGCGGTCAGTTCTGATTCGACGGCACCGTCTCGCCCCGCCACAACGAACGATTCGTCCGGATCATCAACGAGTTCAGTCAATGCCAGGGCTTGCTGGAGTTCGGTGTCGGCTTGGAACACGACGCGGTCAAAGGTCTCGAAGGCATCGGTCCCAACAGCTTGCTGTATCGAGCGTGCCACCACACGCTGCGAGTGGGCGGCTTCAAATTTGGCCATGAGATGCGCGCGCCGGGCTTTGACCTCGGTGAGACGCAGTTCAAGCCGTTTGAGCGCGGTGCGCAATCTGGTCACCGTCTTCATCTGCTGCGCATGCGCACGCTGATAATACTCGTTCAACTCGAGCGCCGTGCGTTTGCGCCGTAAGGCTTCACGGGCCAGTTCGTCTTCATGATGCTCGATCGCACGGCGGGCACGCTGGTCCCATTGGTCGGCGGCACGCTCGGCGTCAATGGCCTGCATCGATAACCGGCGTTCCGCGGTCATCGCAGCCGCCACCGCCTCACGGGCTTGATCAATATTGTCACGTACTTCCAGAATCTTGTAATTGAGCATCCTGGCAGGCTCTTCCAGGCGTCCAATCGTGCTATGGATGTTGGCAAACAATATTCGTCGCAGGCGCGCAAAGAATCGCATGGATTCGTCCTCCCGGACTATTAGTTCCCGTTCATCTCGCTTTCAGGGATGTGATGTCGCTAAATAGTTCGCCATTGACGGTTCAACGGCAGGATATTCCACCAAAGGGGGAAAAATTAATAGAGACTGTCACGTTGACGAGCCACCACTTCTGCGGTCTGTTCAGGCCGCATGCGGCTTGTCAATGCTACACACGACCCGTGCGCTGGTACCCGAGAAGGAGAAGAGCATGCCGATTATCGATTGTTATGGTCAATTAGGCCCACAGCCGTATCCGACGAAAGCGACGCAGCCGGAGGCGCTGGAAGAGTTGATGATGCGCTTCGGGGTGGATATGACCTTTGTTGCCTCGACCGAAGCATTGCGTGGATCGATGCAAAACGGCAATGCGTGGCTTGCCAATCAGATTTGCGATCGTCCCAAATTCCGCGGGTATTGCGTGGTGAATCCGTTGATGCCGGAAGCGTCGAATGCCGAAATGCGCAAATATCTGACCAAGGAGCTGTTCGTCGGCGCGGTGCTGACCGAGGGGTACATCAAACGGCCATTGAATTCGGAGGCGATGCGGGTATTGATTGGGATGTTGAAGCGCTATGACCGGCCCTTGTTGTTGAGCATCACCGATCCGCGCGAGATCAATGACTTGCAGGAGATGGTGCGGGAGTTCACCACGCAGCGATTCATCATCTTACAGATGGCCGGCGAACACTGGCCCATGGCCATCGCGTTGGCCGCGAAGATTCCGAATGTCTATTTGGAAACCGGGGGCATGGTGGCAGATTACGATAAGCTGGCAGAAGCGGTGCAGGTTGTCGGCGCCCATCGCCTGCTCTTTGGTTCCGGTATGCCGCTCATCAACCCGGTCTATGCGCTCGGTATGATCCGCGATTCCTCCATCGCCCCGCTGGAGAAAGATCGCATCCTGTCGAAAAACGCAAAAAAGCTCTTTAATCTGGTCTAGTCGATCGCTATCTCGAAGTCCACTCACCGGCATTCCAGCCTTGCTTGGAGTGCCGGTGACTGTTATATCTTTTCAAACCGCTCGACGTTCAGTACAAAAAGGATCGCGCCGCCGACAACGACTTTCACGGGGCTGGGGATGACGGTGCCCACGGGTTCCATGGTAGGCGGCATCACATTGACGTATTGCTCACGGGTCTGGCAGCTTTCACGGATGACGTCGATCACCTGTTCAACCTGCTCTTCGTCGACGCCAATCATCAGCGTCACGTTGCCTTCACGGAGGAACCCGCCGGTACTGGCGACATTCGTGAATTGGAATTGCGCTTCAAGCAGGCTGTCCTGCACACAGCGCTGATCTTTTTCATGGATGACCGCGATGATCAATTTCATAAGATCCCCCCTTGGTAATGCGGATTGTTGACTGCGGATTGCGGAATGTTTCCACTGGCACTCATTGCGTCCGCAGGCACTTTCTTTCCCATGCTTATTTTATGCGGCTCGCTTGCACACTCAGCACTTCGCGGCGTATGGTGTCCTGTACCTGCTCAATGGTTCCGGTGCCATCGATGATGCGGACAGTTGGATCCGCAGCGGCGAAGTAGCGATAGCCGTCGATCACCCGGCGTAGCAATGAGGCGCCTTCGCCTTCAAAACGATCCTGCCGCTCGCCAATGCGTGCGTTGCGCTCGCTAATGCGCGTGTGGATGGTTTCGAACGGGACATCGACCAGGATGGTAAGATCCGGGTGCATCCCCTCGACCGCGACTGCATTGGCCGCTTGAATCTCATCCACCGGTAAACCGCGCACATATCCCTGATACACCAGCGTCGAGAGGGTGAACCGGGCGACAATCACCACCTGGCCGGCTGCCAGCGCCGGGGCAATCACTTCCGCGACATGCTGCGCGCGCGCTGCCAGGAGGGTGAGCAACTCGGCACGCGGCGTGCAGGCGATGGTCGGGTCGAGGACAATCGCGCGCAACCGCTCGCCAAGCTCCGTCCCGCCCGGTTCCCGCGTCAATGTGACTGCTACGCCGTGCTTCTGGTACCAATCTGCCAGCAATTGCGCTTGCGTCGTCTTCCCACTGCCATCAACGCCTTCGAAGGCAATGAAAAGCGAATGATTGGAAAGCGTGGCATCGGAAGGTACTGACATGATAAAGTATTGTAGCAAGAGTGAAGATGCCCTGTCAAACAGACGGAGCAAGCGCAGTTTGGGGAATGGATGTCGGAATGTAGCACAACGGCACAAAGAACACGAAGAGATCGATTATCCGCTTCGCGATTTTGTCCAATAAATCAGACAAATGCCCCGGTAAATATTCCGCATTCACTATGACGCGTTCCACCGATTCATCGCCACCTCAATGCCTTGGGTCACCCAGGTTTCCACTGCCTGGGCGGCACGGTCGCGGGCGTCGTTCATGATGGTGCGCTCACCACTGGTGAAGCGACTCAGCACGTAATCACGCATATCCCAGCCAGAGGGTACTTCGCCCACGCCGATGCGCAGGCGCGCGAAATCCTGGCTGCCGAGGCGTTGGATGATATTGGTGAGACCGTTGTGCCCGCCGGCGCTGCCGCGCACGCGGAGGCGCAGTTTGCCCGGGGGCAGGTAGACGTCGTCGCAGATGATGAGGATTTTTTGCGGATCGAGCTTGTAGAACCGCGACGCCGCCGCCACTGCCTCGCCGCTTAGATTCATGTACGTGCGCGGTTTCAGCAGCAACACACGCTGGCCATCGATATGGACTGTCGCCTCGGCCCCCTTGAATTTGCCACTGCGAAATTCCACGTGAAATTGACGCGCCAACTCATCCACCACATCGAAGCCGATGTTGTGGCGCGTGCCGGCATATTCATTGCCGATATTGCCCAAGCCCACCACGAGTTTAATATCGGCGGGCGGTCCGGGGCTTTGCGGGCGGCGAAACAGCATGATGCACCGAATTGCGGCCAGTGTTTCGTATACCAATTGCGATAATAAATGCCTGCTCTGGGTATCCGGACCGGGTATGAGAGTATGGGTGTTTGGGAGTGTGGGAGGATTCAACTATATCACACCCATACCCCCCATACTCCCAAACACCCACACCATACCGTCAAGTTATATAGGTGTAGAGAGAACGGAGCAGGTTGCGTTGATAAACACAACTGGTTCAAAACGCCGGCAAAATCTGGTGCCCCCGGCCCGAATCGAACGGGCGACCTTCTCCTTAGGAGGGAGACGCTCTATCCTACTGAGCTACGAGGGCACAAATCTATTGTACCGGTCAGCGCGCCATGGGTCAAGCCGGTGACGCCGGTGCGGTGATGGTCACTTTGCCATTTAATGGGACAAGCTCGATCCACGTTTGCCCCGGTTGGAACGGCAACGGCTGGCGATCGGCATCAGTATAGTTCGTGATTGAACTCGCGCCGTACTTACTCCAGAGCAGCGGAGTTTGTTTTCCTTGCGAGACGAAGTAGCCGTCGCCGCTGCCGATGACGCTGACATCGAACGTATGCTTTTCCGAATTCGGGAATTCCACCGCAGACACCCGCTGGATCACGATGTTCTTCGCCACGATCGGTTTGCCCGTCTCTTTGTCGACATGCAGCTTTCCATCCATATAGCGCAGGTATCCGCCTGCCTGCTGGTCGTAGACGAAGCGCAGGCGATAATGCACGGCCCCGTTGAAGTTGATCGTCACTTCCTGTGCCGGGGTGCCGCCGGTGAACTGCCCGCCATGACTGAAGGTAGGCAGGTCCGAAATGGAACGATCCCATTGATGCTTCTCGATAAATTCCATCAGGCGCTTCTGCGAGGTATACAGGTTGTGCGGCGCCGGCCGCTGGTGTGAACGCCAGAATGGTTTGCCGAACTTCAACTGATCGAGATCATCGACGGGGGAATTATACGCCAGGATCTGCAGCGCTTCGTAACTCTCGCCGCAGTGCACATAAACCGGATTATACTCCTGGGCGAGGTTGATGAAGTGCGGGCGCGCGCTGCGCACCGGGCCGATGACTTCCGGCGCGTTGTGCAGGAAAATGGCGAGAAAGCGGGTGATGCCGCCTTCGGTGATCGCCTCGTAGACCACGCAGGCCTGCGACACACCGCTTTGCGGGCGTGCGGCCGGTGAATTTTCAATCATCACCGCCACGGGCCGATGGGCAATGGCTTCGCGCGTGGTCGGCAAGCCATCGATGGGGCAGACCACGTCATTTCCACCTTCGCCGCCGTTTTGCCCCCCAGAGCCGCCCAGGTGAAATGACCGGCATCCGGCCAGCAACAGCATGGCTATCGGCAACAGCACCGCACAGAGGATCAGTATATAGCGTCGCGTGAATCTCATGGGCACACCATATTATTCCAATGCATAACTAAAAGCAACCCTGTTACCGGCATCGGTATCGATGTGGACAATTCGTCCATCCAGGCCGTTGACCATGTTCGAGATACACATATGCGTATAATACGACAATACAAGCAGATATTCTAGCGGAAATATGTGTGTGATTGAAAGGAGGATGCCGGACGCATGGCTGATCCGAAAGAAGAAACCGCGAGTGCGCACGAATGAACGCGGTGAGAATACTCTTCGCGTCTCTTCGTGTACATTCGCGGTTGATGTGCGACCTGCGTGTTTATGCAGCGCCTTCCAGGCCGGGGCGCCAGGTGGTGCCGCTTTTATGGATGTAGAGCACATCGTGCGGGCCGATATCATAGGTGAATTCGGAACCGAGCAGGAGCTCCAGTGCCTGCTGATAGGTGGCGTTGTGCAGGCTCACGGTTACCGTCCCCTGTACTTCAGGCGGCAGGTCGTATTTCACGCCCATCAGCAAGAACAGCTCCATCAGCACCTGGCGCAAGTCCATATCCGTCGCGTTCAGTTCCACCGAGCCTCGATTCAGATGCAACGCCATGATCTCATCCTCCAATCCCACTACGGTTATTTACGCGAGGATGTCATTGGCAAACGCAACCTGTGTGCAATACCAAACCGGTTTGCGGGCGTGGGAGTGTGGGCGTATGAGAGAACCAGCGGTCGCGGAAGAACCAGAGCGGTCAAGCCAGGCGGAAGATGAGTTTGTAGATGCCGACACCAACTTCATCCCGATCGCGCAGTTGCTCTTCGCCGACAAGCGCCTCGCCATTGAGCAGGGTGCCGTTGGTGCTGCCGAGATCGGTGATGAAGTACTGGCCTTCGAGGTGGCGGATCTGGGCGTGACGGCGGGAGATGGTATTGCCGGAGAGGCACACGGCGCAGTCATCACGACGCCCGATGATCACCTGCTCATCGCTCAATTCGTAAACGCGCTCCACATGTTCGCCGGTGAGGTCAAGGAGCCAGAGGCGCGCGATGTGTCCCGCGGTGGGAGCGGTGTTGAGGTGTCCTTCCAACAACTGGATGATGATGGTGTCGTCGTTGACATCGTCGCCCGCGGGCGTGAGTGCTCCGCCGCAATTCTTACAAAAGCGGTGATCCTCCGCGTTCATAGCCCCACAGCGCGCACAAGTCGTCATCGTGTTGTTTCTCCCTCTGTTATGGTAGGTAATGTCACTCGTGTTGTCAACGATTTGCTTGAAAGTCCAAGGTCAGATGCAGGATTCAGGATACAGGAATCAGGAAATAGGTGCTCGTACGAGCGATGACTGAGGGTATGAAGCGGTTAGCGACAGATCGAACGCGCTTGTTACGGAATATTTCTTAGGCAGCATATCAGTGGTTGCTCGCTATCAGTGCGAGATGGCCCGTATAAACGATAGGGGTGCCCACCGTTTTTGCCCCTTGTATCCTGCATCCTGCGTTCTGCAACAAATTTGCTCAGAATGATATTGACCATTCGGTATACAACTGGTATACTTCGGTCATCTTTTCCAAAGGGGAGTAACCGATGTCGACGGTGATGATCCGGCGAACAGGGCTGCTAGCCGCACTGGCCAGACGTAATCTGAGCCAGGCGAAGTTTGCGCGGCAGTTGTCCTGTAGCGCCGGTTACCTTTCTGACTTGTTGCAGGGACGCTACCAGCCCTCCGCCGAATTGCGTGAGCGCATGGTGGCCGTTCTGAATGATCCCGAGGCTTATGGCCAGCTTCCACCCGTCCAATGGGACGATCTGTTTTCAACTATTGATGATTCAACATTCAGAAAGGATGAACCGATGCCAGTTACCATTCGCATTTTCGATACCACCCTGCGCGACGGTGAGCAGTCTCCCGGCGCAAGTATGAATATTGAAGAAAAGCTGGAGGTTGCTCGCCAGCTTGCCCGGTTGGGCGTAGATGTCATCGAGGCCGGCTTCCCCGCGTCCTCAGATCGCGATTTTGAGGCGGTGCACGCCATCGCCAGTGAAGTGCAGGGACCGATCATCGCCGGGCTGTGCCGGGCGACGGAGAACGATATTCGCCGGGCGGCCGATGCGCTGGCGCCGGCGGCACGCAAGCGCATTCACACCTTCCTCGCCACCTCGGATATCCATATGGAGTACAAGCTGCGCAAAACGCGCGAGCAAGTGCTGGAGATGGCGGTGAACGCGGTGAAGCTGGCCTGTACGCTCTGCGACGACGTGGAGTTCTCCGCCGAAGATGCCACGCGCTCGGATGTCGATTTTCTCTGCCAGGTCATCGAGGCGGTTATCGAAGCTGGCGCCGGCACCGTGAACATCCCGGATACCGTGGGCTATGCGATGCCGGAGGAGTTCGTGGAGTTGATCGCGACCATTCGGTCACGTGTACCGAACATTGCGAACGCAGTCATCAGCGTGCATTGCCATAACGACCTGGGGCTGGCCGTGGCCAATTCGCTGGCCGCCGTGCGCAATGGCGCGGGCCAGGTAGAGTGCACCATCAACGGGCTGGGCGAGCGGGCAGGCAATGCCGCGCTGGAAGAGATCGTGATGGCGTTGCGCACACGTGCCGACCGCTTCCAGGTGACAAACAATATCAACAGCAAGGAGATCATCCGCTGCAGCCGACTGGTCAGCGATGTCACCGGCATCCCGGTGCAACCGAATAAAGCAATTGTCGGCGCGAACGCGTTTGCACACGAAGCGGGTATTCATCAGCATGGCGTGCTGGCGCATAAATTGACCTATGAGATTATGAGTCCCGAAGATGTGGGGGCTGCCGAGAGCAAGCTGGTACTGGGTATCCACTCCGGCAAGCACGCCATTATGCGCAAGCTGCTGGAAATGGGGTTCGAGTTGACGGACGAGAAGCTCGAGCGCGTGGTGCAGCGCGTGAAAGAGGTGGCGGAGAAGAAGAAAGAGATCACCGAACGCGACCTCGAATCCATTGTGATGGACGAGACGTACATGGTGACCGAACGCTTCCATCTGGATTACATGCACGTGGTCACCGGCTCGAATATTATGCCCACCAGTACCGTGCGTCTGCTCTGTGATGGGGTGGGGGTGACCGAAGTGTGCCTGGGGGTGGGCTCCATCGATTCGGTATATAAGACCATCAGCGCGGTGGCGAAGCTGCCGCACCACCTGGTCGATTACGTCGTCCATTCGGTCACGCATGGCACCGACGCCCTGGGGGAAGTTTCAGTGCGCATCAGCGATGACGAAAGGCACATCTTCACTGGCCGTGGTGCCAGCACGGACATCGTCGAAGCCAGTGCCAAGGCCTATGTGCAGGCACTCAACCGCCTGGCAGCGCACATGCCCAGCATCTCCTCGATGGCGGATCTGGAAACGGTGTAAGCATAGAAAGTGAGTTAGGGAGTGTGGGGGGTATGGGAGTATTTTGCTCTCATACCCCCCATCGGCGTTTTGTACTGCAGTAGCTGATCAGCGCTGTTCAGGCACCTCGGGCCAACGGTGATAGGGGAGTTAACTTAACACAGAGTATGGCGTGTAATGATATTACTCCCAACAGCTACGCAGGAACCGCTTGAGATATCTCTGACGGCTGATGAAATCTGCGAAAGATCAATGTCATGGTGAAAGGATCAGTGGCTCCCCATCGAATAGAAGACATCAACGTATATGGCCGCGCGGGATGCAGATGATAGGGGCACGGGGAAGCAATCCATGGCAAACGATACATCATTTACGGAAATTGTCACGAAACTGTCCGAGAAGCGCCCCGTGTCCGCCTGGCACATGCTACGGGCGTATTATGAAATGTGCGGCGAGGTGCGGTGGTTAATACCGCTGAATGCTTTGCTGTTTTTGTTCGATGCGGTGATCGCGACGGCGGTCCCGGTGACCATGGGCTACATCATTGACCGGTTGACCACTGATGCGCCGGAATTTGTCGCTCACCGCTTGCCCTGGCTGCTCCCTGCCATCCTTGGTGGCTGCGTGATATTTTATCTCAATGCTTTCGGCCAGCGCTACCTGACGCATTTGATCAGCCAGCGGGTCGGGGCGCGCTGCCAGACGATGCTCTATGTGCACTTACAACGCTTAAGCGCCGACTTTTACCACCGCACGCCCGTGGGGGAAATAACCTCACGGCTTACCACGGATGTCATGCAAGGCGTGATTCCCTTTTATGAAGTGACGATGGATCTCTTCTGGGCGCTGTCGGTGATGATCATCTCCTGCATCGGCATGGCGTATCTGGGCTGGCCGCTCCTGGTAGCCTATCTGAGTCTGGCGGTGATCTTTGGTGGCATTACCTACTTGATGGGCATACGGGTGCAAGGGCTCAACCGCGCCGCCCGTGACGAGTCAGGGCGCATTGCTGCGCATCTGACGGAACAGATGGCCTCCCATACGCTCATCCGTGCCTTTGCACGGGAAACCGCCACCGCACAGGCTGTTCGCGCGCATATCGATGTCTATCTGGGCAAGGTACTGCGTACCCTCCGGCTGGCGACGTGTTATGGTGAGATCGGGAATACGTTTCTGGGGGTGGCCCCCCTTTGCCTGTTGCTGGGGGGCGCCTATTTCATCGGTCCCCATCTCACCATCGGTGCGTTAATCGCGGCCTACGCTTATTGGGTCAGAAGCACCGGTCCAGTATGGGTACTACTCAACAAAACTACGACAATCTTCACTTGCTTCTCCAGCATCGAGCGCATTTTTGAATTCATTCGTGAGCAACCCTTAGTGGCGGACAACCCCACTGCACGCCCACTTGTCGTGGAACGGGGGGAAATCACCCTGCGCAACGTGTCATTCCGCTATCCTGGTGATGACGGCGCGCCAGCCATTGACGGATTGAGCATATCGGTGCCCGCCCACACGAGCCTGGCAATCGTTGGCGAAACGGGCGCCGGCAAATCGACGGTGATCCAACTACTGCTACGCTTTTATGATCCGGACGCCGGGCAAGTGTTGATCGATGGGCAAGATCTGCGCCTGGTCACACAGGACTCACTCCGCAAGCAAATCGGGGTCGTGCTGCAGGAGTCATTGCTCCTTAGCGGCTCGGTGCGTGACAACCTGCTCTTCGCCAAACCCGACGCCACGCAGGAGGAATTGATTGCCGCCCTTGAACATGCGGAAGCGTGGAATTTCGTTCGGCAACTGCCACAGGAGTTAGACACGTTACTTGGTGAGCGCGGAGTGCGGCTCTCCGGTGGAGAAAGACAGCGGCTGGCCATTGCGCGCGTCTTTTTGAAAGACCCACCGATTCTCCTCTTCGACGAGGCAACGAGTGCACTCGACACCATTACCGAACGGCACATACAGGAGACAACAGCCCGCTTATTTATGGGTCGTACCGTTGTTATCATCGCCCATCGGCTCAGCACGATCATCCACTGCGACCAGATCCTACTGCTCGACAGCGGTCATCTCGCCGCCACCGGCACCCATGCCACTCTGCTGTCGACGATACCGTCGTATCGGGAAATGTGCGAAAAAATGTCCGTGGGTGTGTGAAGTGTGCTGCTCACGAGAATAGGCGCTCGTATGGCTCGTATGGAAAGGCCATATGCTTCTATCAATACACAAGAAACAGCACTCTCAATCCCCCACACAATTACTGCTCACTTGCCGAGATCGATCTCAGCAAAGAATGGGCGGTGATCGGATGCTTTCTCCGCCGGCGTCCAGCAGGAACGCGCATGGAGACGGGGATCGAGGAAGAGGTAATCAATGCGCATCAACGGGAAGCGGGTGGGGTAGCTGTAGCCGGGACCCCAGCCGGCCACACGAAAGGCATCCTGGAAGTGTCGGCCCATGCGCCGGTAGAGTACTCCACGCGGCGGCGTATTGAAATCGCCGGCAATGATGACCGGGTACGGTGAGGTCGCCGCCAGTCGTAACAGCGCATCGATCTGTTGTTCGCGTATCGAAGTGGTCTGGCGCAAATAGGCGGCGAGTGTGCCGGTATGATGTGAGAGTGATTCTCCCCTGACCGCGGTACTCAGGTGTGCATCGATAATGGTGACGCGCTTGCCATGGATATCGATCACCGCGGAGAGCAGCACCCGGTGGGAATTGCGCACGGGATGGCGCGCGTACGACACAATAGGGAAGCGTGAAAAAAGGGCGACTTCCGCATCGGCGACATGGTTCCAGTTCGGCGGGAGTTTTTGCCAAAAGGCGGGATTATCCACTTCCTGCAGGCAAACGATATCAGGCTGCCGCCGGTCAACGACATCCCAGATCTTCTGCGGTCCCATGATTGCCCGATCGATGTTGTAGGTCATCATGCGGAAGTGCACGCCTTCCGCGCGTGGCAAGGCCAGCGGGATATTGACACCGAGCAAGGTGACGGCGGCGACACAGAGCGTCAGCACGTTCCATCCTGCCGTTCGCCATGCCTTGCCGAATATCGTCCATAGCAACAGGAGCAACGTCGGGAGCACGAACAACTGCTGGGGGAAATAGGTGAGCAAGGCGGTATACCAGCGGCGCTCGCCGATGAATGTTTCCGCCAGGATGAGCACACACAGCAAGATAATATTCAGCACCGTAAGCACCGACAGCACTTTATGCCGGCGAGTCTGAGGTTGTGCTTTCGTCAACGTCATTACCGCTTCAACTCCGCATCATTTCAACGGGTGTTCGTTATTCCGATCTTCATGATATTGCTCCCAGGCGATATGCTGCAGCATCGTGGCCTGTTCTTTGCTCGCCGCACCGCAGGTGGAAAGACTTTGCAGCGCGGGATTACTGTCGGTCAGCGCAGCATAGAGCACGCAGGCATTCAAATAATAGCCAAGCGCGTTCGGGTGCGCACGATCGGTAAAATGGAGATCCAGCGTGGGCTCTTTCGCCCACGCTTTGAGCCAGGCCATGCCGGCGCCGGCGACCCGGCACGCGTGTGTGTGGGCAAAATCCAGCGCGTCCTTGTACATGAGGGGATGCTGCTCACGGTGCTTATCCACATCAGCCGTAGCAAAAATCAGCGTCTTTGCCCCAACTTTCCGGATCGCCTCCGCGAACTTCTCACCATACGCATTGAACTTCGCCGTACTGGTAACGCCGAAGCTGTAGACGATATCATTGAACACCACATAATCCCACCCGCCGGCGGCGATCCGCTGTTGCGCCAGACCGTTCTGCCAATATCCCTCCAGGCCAACGCCACCGACTACCACCTCATCGCAAAGGAGTAGCGGCACCTTCGGGTTATTGGTTGAACGTGACATCTCTTCGAGCATCTCCGGGATATCGCGCACGCAGTTCACCTGGCTGTTGCCGACAAAGAGCACCCGCAGCACTGTATGACGATTGGCCGGGATGCCCAGCCGGGACTTCACTGGCGGCAGCGGTTTCATACTCGCGGGGGCAGCGGGGGTGGGGATAATTGCCGTGAGATCAGCGGGGAGCGTTGCGACGTTGCGCAACTCACCGGTCGCCAGGCTGAAGCGCAGGAAGAGTTCGCTATCATGCTGGCGCTTGACGAATACGTCGTCCCGGGAGACACGCAGCCCGAGCACACGCATCGGGTCGACCGGATGGTGCTCGCCCATTTGGAGCGGAATCTTTTTCAGCACTTTCCCATCCTGATCGTAGCTGGTGATAAATTCCTCACCGGTGGTTGCCATGATGTATAGGATGCCGCGCTCATCCACATCGAAGCCGCCATAACCGTAGGAAAGGTTCATGCAAAGGCCTGGATTATCGATCTCCCACTTCAGTTTCGGGGTGAATTGGAATTCCGCCGAGTCGATGGCGAAACAGCGCAGGTGTTGCCAGTCGAGCACGTACAGTGATTGCGTGGCTTCGCAGATACGGAAGCGGGTGAGATAGCCAAAACGCTTGTCTTCGAACAATTCGTGCGGGATCTGGTAGACGGCGCAACGAATGCCATCGGTATGAAAGCGCACCACCTGGTCACGCCCCTGATCCAGCACATAGACATCACCACTGGCGCCATATGCGACATCCGCCGGTGCGGTGAAATTGTAATCGCCGATGCGGGTAAAGCGCCCAACCACATTGAAGTCCGGAGCGTAGAAGGTGACATTCTTCAGGAAGTGGGCATGCCCCGCCGCAATCACCCCCTGTGCATTGGCCGTGGCGCCGGTCAGCGACGGACTGGTTTGCCCGAGTACCGGCTGACTGCCATCACGGTTGCAGTGCAATACATGATCACCACTGGCCAGGTACACCTGACCATCCTGCCCCAGCGAGAGCAGGGCACCGGCATTCTTGAAGCCCGGTTGGGTTGGGTCGGCGGCTTCTGCATCAAGCGATACTGCCAGGATAAAAACGGCGCAGAGGATCGAGAAAACGTAATACATCACCTCAGGTCATCCTTCTTCGTCATATTGGCTTCCACAACCGGCACTTGCATCCTGAACCCACCAGCATGATAACGGATTCGGCACTTCTCGGCAATTCGGAATGAGGGGGTTCTGGGCAATCCGAGAGACCCGAAGAGAACAATTCTGCAACTGTTGCTTTGTCACTGTGAAGAAATCCGTCCGATGCTCCAGCAATGATTCGGTACAATGTGATGGGATTGCCATTTTCGGTTGCACAAGGAGGAGGACCGATGAGCGTGGTAGCGGAGATCGCGTTGTTCCCGGTGGGAACGTCGGATACCAGCATGAGCCAGGTGCTGGCGGATAGTGTAAAGGTGATCGAGAAGTATGGATTGCAATATGAGGTCACCTCGACCGGCACCAATGTGGAAGGCGATCTGGATGCCATCCTGAAAGCGGTGCGCGAGATGGATGAGGTGCCGTTCAACGAGGGGGCGAAGCGCGTGGTGCTGATGTTGCGGTTGGATGACCGCCGGGACAAACCCATCACCATGTCTTATGAATCCAAATCACTGGAAGAGAAGATGTAAGGTCTTATGGGAGCGCCGGCGGCTCACTGTCGAGTGAGTTACCGGCGCTCGCTGGATATCTCTGGGTTATTATTCAACGCTTCGGCCCGTTTTAGGAATTTCCATTCCGGTCGTTCCATCTGTGAGGCAATGCGGATCGAGATGCGGTGATCATTCTCCCATGCCGCCAATGGCTACCCGGTCTCTGCGCAATCCCCTCGTTCAACATCGGCAGCGATGCCAGAACGGCGAATTCAACTTCAGTGATCACGTGGCAGCTTCTTGTACCAGGATGGAACTTGAAAAATTCGATTTTTCTGTTTATGCGGCTTACGTTTGCTCTCTCCTACATCGAGTGATTTTGCTATACTTGGGCGATAGAGCGAGTTCTCGCTAGAAGTAATTCCCATGTGAATACTTTTTCTGGAGTAATGTCATGACGAGCCAATCGCTTCGACTACCGGATGGACGCCTGCGGCTTCCAGAGTTCTCCGCTACGGATGACAGTGGCAGAAAATCAGAGATCCAGGATGTTATCGACCAACTCAATGCCTGTGTGACACCACTGTCACCCAGTAAGGCCTTTTCCGAACAATACCTCTCCCTGGTTAGTAAAGCGACCAGTGAGGCTAAGTTAGGAAATTGGGACGCAGCCCATCTCGCGTTATGGGAAGCGGCATTGCTTATCAATCGCGGGATTGATACTGACAAATGTAAGCCCATTCAATGGCGATTAGTCGCCTTGCCGCTTCCGACGATTGTTATCCTGGCATCGCTGGCCGTCCTTTTCACACACATCCTGCATAGATCACACCATGACTTGTATGACCTCTGGTGGTGTGACTTGAAATTCCTCTGGATCGGCGCAGCCGGCGGGGTGACCATCGCCTATTGGGGCCTGGTCAAGCATAACATTCAGTTGGACTTCGATCGACACTACGAGCTCTGGTACTGGTTCAAACCGTTATTAGGCGCCATCTTCGGTCTGGTAGCGGTGCTGATATTACGGGCCGGGATCAGCAGCTTGCAGTTCTCGACAAAGGAGGATGCCAGCCGGAATATCTTGCTGTTGTATGTGGTGGCATATATCGCCGGGTTCAGTGAACGCTTCTTCCTGCAGTTATTCGACCGCGTGGTGACGGCCATCTTCGGCGGCTCTCCCTCACAGCCGCAAGCAGCCGGCACGACGCCCGCGCTCACCGCGAAAATACCCGCTGCGGGCGGTGGGAAACCGTAACAGCGACGGCCTGATTACCGTTGCCATTCCCGATACGCTCGCTTGGAGTGGGAGGAGGTGCTGCATGGAAGCGCGAAAAGGTGTCATAGCGGGACATCCGCAATATGAACGCATGGAACATAACCGATGCATGAATATACTGAACTGAAGCGCCAGTTGGCGCGTGGCTGGAATACGTGGAATGTGCGCAGTGTTCTCTCGCATGTCCTGCTCCCGGAAGGCTTTGCGGTGTCTCTTGCCGTGAAGGAATATGCGGGGGGCGCGGTTTTGCGTGAGGCGCTGATCGGGCGCCAGGGGGAAGGGGAAGAGCGTATTCAACCCGGCTCACGGTCGTATGACGGGCGATACACGGACGTCACGGTGCAGTGGCAAGGGATCGAGTTCACGGTCTGCAGCGCCTCGGTCGACGATGACCTGGTTATCCTGGTCACCCCCGTTCGGCAGCAACTTCGACCGGCAACACTGATCATCGAAGCGGGCCTGCTCTGGGGGAGTGAGGGATGCATCTCCCGACACGGCAACACACTTATCGGTACAGTGAGCGAGGCAGAGGTGCGTGTGTACACCACCGCGCCAGTAATGGTTGAGCCCTATGCCAATACAACAAGCCCGTATCTCGCAGTCACGCTGGCCAGCGCTGTCGGTATATCAACCGGCAAACCACGGACCCTGGCGGAGATCACCCGGATCATTGCGACGAACAAAGCGGAATGGCTTGCCTATACCGAGTGCTTTGGCGAATTGGCGGAAACCTATCGCGCAATGCAAACCTGCCTGGCATGGGATACCGTCTATGATCCGTTGCATGACCGTGTCATCAGCCCGGTCAGTCGTCTCTGGAGTCTGGGCCCGGGGTATGTGCTGTTTTGCTGGGATACCTATTTCGCAGCCTGCATGGCCGCGCTTGACAATAAAGCGCTGGCGTATGCTAATGCCATCGAGATCACGCGTGAAATGACCGAATCCGGATTCGTGCCGAATTTCGCCCATGGCAGCGGCTTTAAAAGCCGTGACCGCTCCCAACCGCCGGTTGGCGCCATGACCTTCGTCTGGCTGTATCGACGATTCGGAGACCGCTGGTTGTTGGAAGAGGTATATGAGGATCTCCTGAAATGGAACCGCTGGTGGGATGTTCACCGTCAGGGATGTGATGGGTTGCTCGCCTGGGGTTCCACGCCATACATTCCCCGATTCGGTAATTGCTGGGAAACGAATTATGTCGACACTGCAGAAGGTGGCGCGCTGGAATCCGGCCTGGATAATTCACCCATGTATGATAATATCCCCTACGATACCGAGCGGCATGTCATGTGCCTGGCTGATGTGGGACTTAACAGCCTCTACGTGATGGATTGCCGCGCGCTTGCTGAGATTGCCTCGGCATTGGGGAAAGAAGTGGACGTCGCGGAGCTTCAGGCACGCGCTGCGCTCTACACTGCGCGGATGCAGGCACTTTGGGATGAGGAGAGCGGAATTTTTCGTAATCGCCGCAGCGATACCGGTGAATTCAGCATGCGGCTAGCCCCAACGCTTTTCTACCCACTACTCGGTCAGATTGCAACCGTACAGCAGGCAGAGCGCATGGTATGTGAGCATTTATATAATCCTGACGAATTCTGGGGTGAATGGGTATTGCCGGCGATCGCGCGCGAGGATTCGGCTTATCCCGAGCAGGAATATTGGCGTGGTCGCATCTGGGCACCGCTCAATTTCCTCGTCTACCTCGGACTCCGCTTATATAATTTTCCACAGGCCTGCCATGATCTGGCAGAGAAATCTCGTGTGCTGTTACTGAAGGAATGGCGGGAATGCGGGCATGTCCACGAGAATTATAATGGTGATACCGGTGCCGGCTGCGATAAATATACCAGTGACCGCTTCTATCACTGGGGCGGGCTGCTGGGGCTTATCGCATTTGTGCAGTCCGGCTATTATGATGGCCAACAAATCATCCCGGAGGTAAACCGATGAGAGACGGCATCGAACGACGATTATTTGTGGCAGCGACATCGCAGAATGACGGGAAGACGTCGTGCTGCATCGGGCTGATGAAAGGATTGCGCGCCTATGCGAAGTCGGTGGGCTTCATCAAGCCGGTAGGGCAGCGCTATGTGGTAGTCGGCGAGGACCAGGTCGACGAGGATGCTGTGCTCATCCAACGTATCTTCGGTGAGACCCAAGCGGTGAAGGATATGAACCCGGTGGCGGTGCCCCAGTATTTCACGCGGGAATACCTCGACAATCCCGAAGCACATTATCCGGGGTTGGTCGCTTCGATTGAGGCATCATATGCACGCATCGCCCAGGGAAATGATCTGGTGGTGATCGAAGGCACCGGACACGCGGGCGTCGGTTCGGTGTTTGACCTTTCCAACGCGCATGTCGCCCGGATGCTCAATGCGAAGGTGCTCATTGTGACGCTGGGTGGCATCGGCCATCCGGTGGATGAAGTGGCGGTGAACCGCTGTCTTTTCGAGCGCGAGGGCGTTGAGGTCATCGGCGTCATTGCCAACAAAGTCATCGCGGATAAGCTGGAACAGACACAACATTATCTTAGCAAAGCCCTACAGCGGATGGGGTTGCCCCTGTTCGGCGTGATCCCGTATACCCCGCGCCTCACCTGGCCGACCATGCGACAGATCGCGGAATCGCTGAATGCCAGAGTCATCAACGGGGAACAGCATCTCGATAATGCGATTGCCCTGGTGGTTATCGGCGCCATGACTCCGCATAATGCATTGAATTTCATTCGAGACCGCTCGCTGCTGATTGTGCCCGGCGACCGCGACGACCTGGTGCTGGCGGCAGCGAGTCTTTATGTGTTGCGTGATGATATCCATCTGGCCGGCATCCTCTTCACCGGCGGCATATTGCCACAACCGCAAACGATCGACTTGCTCAAGCGGACCAGCATCCCTGCACTTTCCGTAGATCGCCCGACATATGAGGCGGCGGCGCGTGTCCAGAAACTCACCGTGAAGATTCAGGTGACGGACGAGGAGAAGATTCAATTAGCGACGACGATGGTGCAAGACTATGTCAATGTACAGGCCATCTGGGATGCGCTCGCGTAACCAGGCGTGACTGGATGGAGGAGAGGGCTGTGGCCTCTGCTACAGCCCTCGTAATTTTGGTATAATAAATCCCCTTGTGCTGTTACAAATGCGATTGCAGTCACGGTTTGCCGGCGGATGGACATCATCCGGTCTGCTGCCGATACATTAACGGTTTCCAGAAGGCTGGGGTTTTTATGTACCACCGGAGGGTGATCTTTCTCTGCGGGATGCTGGCACTGGTAATGTCGGCGTGGGCCGGTACACAGCCCGGCTATACGCTGCATTTTAACTTCCTTCATTCGCCGGCAGCAGCGCGTCAGTCCATTCAGCTTGCGGCGGCGGCCGGTGCGCGGCTCGTCAGCCTGGTGCCACCGGCGCACATCTGGGAAGACCACAACAGTCTTGCCAGCCTGGAGGTTGCGCTCGCAGAGGCCAAACGATGCCACATCAGCATCATCTTTTCACGGATGGATGCCTGTCAAACAAACGGCATGAACTGGCTATTCAATTATGCGTTGGTCAAACCAGGTCAATTGCCGAACGGGATAGCGAGCGTTGACTGGTTTTGCGCCACCGTGGGCAACCATCCCTTCGAACGGTGGCAACGTGAGGAGACGGCCTTTTACGCACAACGCTTTGGCCATTCCCCGCAGTTAAAAGCTGCCGCCATCGGAGGTCTGGTAGAGCCATTTGTCAGCCAACGCGGTAGTTTGCTACAATGGAGTGAAGCCACGCAGTGTTATGAGATCGCCCAATATACTCCCGAGGGATTGGAGGAATGGCATCACTGGCTCCAACGACGGTACCAGCAGGTGGCTGATCTCAATACTGCGTATGGAACCAATTTTACCGCCGTCACTGCTGTACCGTTGCCGATTGATAATACCGATGAGCGCTTCGGCAAGGCGCGTGCCGCGTACTTCGATTGGGTTGCCTGCTTGAATGACTGGGTGATGACGCAATACCGGGAAAACCGGCGTATCTGGCACCAGTATGCCCGGGCGCCGTTCCTGCTACAGCTAAGCGGTTTTGCCATGGATAAGATAGCGCGCGGGCAACCGGAGTTCGCCGCGTTCGATATTCCAGCCTGGCTGCAGGAGACAGATGCAACCGGACTATCACTGTATACGTATTCAGGATATGAGGATTGCGGGCACAACACGGATATGGCGACTCTGCACCTGGTAGCTGGTGCACGAGAAGCGGGAAAATCGGTTATTATTATGGAGAGCGGCGGGGAAACACCCGAGGTGACGCTGGACCCGCATGAGTTGAGCTTCGTCCTGCGCGCGGGCATGCAGGTAAAGCCTGCCGCGCAGCTTTATGAATATTTTCGTTACCAGCGGGATGGACGGGTAGATCCGGGGATGATGGTGGATCCGGATGGCAAGGTGCATCAACCCGGCTATACGCAAGTGGGACAACTGCTCTCGCAGCTTGCGACGATGCAACCGGAAACGGCTTCACCGTGTTTCTATTATCTGTCCGTTCCCTTGGCTACGCGCGAAAGCGCCGAAGCGGGATATCTCAATCGGACGGTTTATAATCTCGCCGGCTGGGTACCCTGCCGTTTGCTGCCCTGGGCGAGTTACCAACGTGTGCCCACAGGCATGGTCGTACTGGTGCCACCAGCTCTGGCAAAAGTGATACCGGCAGATCAACTGCACGCGTTTCTCGCCGTTGCGGTAAGTCGGGGCTGGACGGTGGTGACGGATGGCGAAACCTGTAAGGCGTTAGCGCAACTCGCGCCAAAGGTGACCACGTATCCGATCAGTTGTGCCGAGTTGGCAGATGCTTCATACGTGGAAGAAGCGGCAGAAGCGTTGTACCAGCAGCTTGATGGCCTATCCGCCTTTCGGCAGAAGGCGGACGCCCAGCCGGTCGCGTTGCGTCCCGGCGTATACTGGCAACAGGTGGATGATCGGTTGTATCTCTGGGTTGATGATGAGACCCCGGTGAGGCTGCATCCCCAGGCATGCCGGTCGCTGGGGATCACACGGGTTTGGGGCAGCACAAAAAGTGGCCACCAACTCATCGCATCGTGGATCGATGAGGGAGGACACACGCGCACGCTGGCGCTCCCATGCCGGCAATGGCGGACAATCTTTTGATGTGAATATGTCAATTCTTTTTTCGGATCAGAGCAATTTATGAGGATCGTTGTCACTGTGAATGGCTTCTTACACGGCGGGTGCGCTGTCGCTTCGGTTATCCTCCGATCTCGTGGGAAATCGGTTCTTCCAGTATTATTGCTGCTGTTGGGATTGCTGGCTGGGCTTAACCAATCGGCGCTCGCCGGCGGCACGCCGGCAAAGCCACCGGTGCTCATTGTGTATGATAGCTGGCAGCAAATACCGCATCCATCTCCGGATGACATCAAAGCGCCGGATAGTTCGCTGGCGGACTCACTGCAGCTTGAACAACTGCTCGGACATTTTCCCATGGCCGCCGACCGGATGCGCCTGGCGGATTATCGTCCCGGCACACTCACGCAGTATCCGTTTGTCTTTTATATCGGCAATCTGCGCAAAGCCGTCTTACCCAGGCACTTCCTGCGCGATGTCGGCCAGTATCGCGGATCGTTCTACTGGATCAATTACGCCATCGGGCAGTTAGACCCGGCGGCGTTGAAAAAATTCGGCATCTCTTTCGTGCGTCTGGAGATCGAATCGAGTTTTAATAAGGTCCGCTATCATGGCGTCGAGTTGGAAAAGGGCGATCCCACCACCAATATCATCCAGGTGACCGCTCCGCAGAATTGCACCATCGTCGCCGAGACGATCCCCGACAAAGGCACCACCACCCCGTATATCACACGGACCGGTAATTTCTGGTACATCGCGGACTCCCCCTTTTCCTACATGGGGGAGCGCGACCGGTACTTTGCGTTCGCGGATACGCTCTACGATTTCTTTGGCGTGCAGCCGAAAGTGCGTAAGCGCGCGATTCTGCGTATCGAGGACGTCAACCCGACGACGCCGCCAGGGGCACTGCGAGATATCGCCGACCGCCTATCTCGCCTGCACGCGCCTTTCGCCATTTCGCTGATCCCACGGTATCAGAACCCGAACACCAAGGTGGAAATCCCCACCGCGAGCCGTCCGGATTACCTCAATGCCGTGCATTATATGACCACACATGGCGGCAGCGTGCTCATGCATGGCTGGACTCACCGCTACCACGGCGTCACCGCCGACGATTTCGAATTCTGGAACGGTGATGCCAATGCGCGCACGCCGACTATCCCCGAAGACTCACCGGAATACGTTGACACGCACCTGCATAACGGATTGGATGATTGTTTCGATGCGCGCCTCTATCCCATTGCCTGGGAAACCCCGCATTATGCCGCCTCAATGATCGACTATGCGGAAATCAGCCGCCACTTCTCCACCGCGGTTGAACAGCGTATTCTTCTCGATCACCCGGAGTTCAGCCAGTATTTTCCGTTCGTCATCAAGCGTGACATCTACGGGCAGAAGATCTATCCGGAGAACCTGGGCTACATCACCATGCAGGTGAATGATGACAAGAAAGAGGATCTCGCCAAAGAGGAAGCCGAGGTTGATGAGATTCTTGCGAACGCGAAAGATCTGGGCGTCCTGCGCGATGTTACCGTCGGTGCCTTCATTCATCCCTTTTTGAATACCAGCCTGGTGTCACGGTTGGTTGAGGGGCTGCAAAAAGAAGGCTACACCTTTATCGACCTGCGTAATGAGAACAACACTGTCCAGCTTGATGATATGCTCATCGCCACCGGTTCCGTGCATGGGCAGATTAAGCTGGAAGATCAATACATCCACGAATTTTTCCTCGACCCGGAAGGCCGTGTCAAAAAAGAGAGTTATTCGAAGACGAAATACACCGGCGTGCTCAAGCGCTCGATGAAAATCCCTGACGGGTGGATCTATGTCTGCCATGGCGTGCGTTCGCGTCCGCCATCCTGGTTGACGCAGACCAAACGCAATGTGATCGCCGCTTTGAAGCGCTTTCCCATGCGTGGGGCATCGGAGCGCGAAGTGCCAAAAGAGCCGGCGCGCACGGTCGTGTTGACGCTCGCCAAGTGTTCCGGCGCCGTACAACATGATCAGAACAGCTACCTGCATGCGCTCGATACCATGGGCACGGCCCCGGAAACGCTGGCTGTCGCGGATTTATCGACCAAGACACTGGAACCGTTCAATGTGCTGGTGGTGCCGCAGGCATGCGCCGGGACATTGACACCGGCCCAGATCACGCTGATCAGCAAGGAAGTGAGCAATGGGTTAAATATCCTGCTGGATGGCACATCGCAGCTTTCCGAAGCGCTCGGGGTGAAAGCAAGCGGGAAAACTGAAACTGTCGCCACGGTCCGTGATCAACTCACTTTCCAGGCCCTCACCTGGCCATCTGCCGCGTCAGTGCCAGTTTGCACTTTTCCCACCGGCGCCACGGCGATCTATAAAGAACCCGAGAGCAATCAAACGGTTGCGGCATACTTCCCCGTGCATCGCGGGCATTGCCTGGTGATGACCACGACCTTTGATCCGTCAAGCGAATTTGGCTACAGCCGCTTTCCGACGCTGCCCACAGCGTTTTTTACCGCATTTCCGGTCATACCGGCCTTTACCGCCCATGACCTCGAGCTTTTCTTCGAACCAGGCGACCGGACCAGCATCAGCATCGAGAAGTTGGTGCTGGAGTGGAAAAAGTGGGGTGTGCGCGCTATTCATGCCGGTTGCTGGCATTTTTATTCTAACTACACCTACGATTACGACCGCCTGATCAGAAATTGCCATGCCAATGGCATTGCCGTTTACGCCTGGCTTGAATTGCCCTATGTCTCGCGGAAATTTTACGAGGCGCATCCGGAGTGGCACGAAAAAACCGCCGCCGGCATCGATTCACAACCGGGCTGGCGCATGCCGGTAGCCATCGAAGAGCCGCAATGCCGGAAGGCTGTGTTGGATTTCGTCGCGGATTTGTTGAAGCAACATGATTGGGATGGCGTCAACCTCAGTGAGTTGTACTTCGAGAATCTGACTGGCCCTGATGATGCCAAACAATTCGTGCCGATGCATCCCTATGTGCGCACCACTTTCAAGCAGCGCTACAAGTTCGACCCGGTGGAACTGTGCCAACCTGGTTCTGCCCATTATTGGCGCACGCATCCAGGAGCGTGGAAGCAGTTTGCTGATTTTCGGGGTGAGCTCCTCCGAGATGTCTATCGAGATGTCCTGCATACCCTGCAGGGGTTCCAACATGGCGATCAACTCGGGCGGCGTGACGTGGTGGTGACAGCCCTCGACACGATCAACAACCCTGAAATCCAGCGCAATACCGGACTCGATATACGCGATATCATCGGGATGATGGCCGGCAAAGGGCAGACGGGCGAGCGTTTCGACTTCGTGCTCAACGTAGAAGATCCGCAGCGCCGGTGGAACGACTCGCCGGATCGCTATGTGGCCCTTGGAAAACAGTATGCAAAGCTCGTCGCTGATCCCGCGAAATTGGCGCTGGACTTGAACATTGTCAATGTGCACAAGCAGGGTGATCACCGGTTCGCCACCCTCATCCCGATCGGATTGGAAACATTGGAGATGCTGCACAGCGCGCGTTCGGTGGTGCCACGGGTGATTCTCTACAGCGAATCCACGCTCTCACCGTTCGACACCGGCCTGCTGGGCAGTGCTTCAGCCTCTGCGGGATACTGGCAGGAATGCCCGGATGGCTACCAGCTCAAAGCGTCCGGCATGGTGTATCTCCGTGGGCAAAACGAAGATCACCAGATCACCATCGGCCATGATACATTGCTGGTGAACGATCTGGGCGAGGCGGCGCTGCCGGCGGGCGAGTACAAATTGCAAATCCATGAAGATCTGCTGCAATTGGCGGCTGATATTCCGGTGATACGCCTGCTCAGTACCACCGGGAACCTCCGGCATATGAATGAACATCACGCGCGAATCAGCCTGGACTATGATGCGGCAGCACCCTGTCTCTTCTCTTTTGATGAGCGTCCGGAGCATATCACGCTGGACGACAAACCCTGGGCGGCGGCGATCATGGAAGGCAACCACTGCTGGACCCTGCGGTGTCCGAGCGGTGCGCACTCCCTGGTGGTTTCGTCCCAGGGAATCTCACTCTTCCTGGCCCAGGAGGCCAGTGCGATCTCTGCCTGGGTTATTGTACTCTTTGGCGGCGGCGCCAGTGTGATGCTGCTGCTGCTGATATTAATTACCCATATCGGGCGGATTCGCGAGATGAAGCAGGTGAAGGGGCAAGCCTGAGATGACCACATTCTTCGACATTCTATTTCTCATCGCCGTTGTCATCATGTGGTTCATGATCGGCTATCAGTTCATCTTGACCGTTGCCGGGCAGATACTTTATCGCAAGGCACGCCGGGAAAAGGCCGAGATCCACGACCATCCACCGGCGTATGAGCGCGTGACCATTCTGGTGCCGGCCCATAACGAAGCGGTGGTGATCACCCGCACGGTGGAAAGCCTGCTGGCGCTCGACTATCCGGAGGAACTGCTCGATATCCTGGTCATCGATGACGCGTCGACGGATAATACGCCCGCCATTCTGGATGAGTTGGCTGCCAAGCATAAGCAGGTGAAGGTGCTACACCGCGTGCCGCCGGAAGGGGGACGCGGGAAGTCAGCGGCGTTGAATGCGGCATATAAGCTGACGGACAGCGAGTTCATTGCTGTTTACGATGCCGATAATCAGCCGGAGCCTGATGCCTTACGCCTGCTGGTCGCACAACTGCTGCGCCATCCGAAACTGGGCGCAGCGCTGGGGATGTTCCGCACCGGCAACCGCAACCGCAACCTGCTCACGCGCTGCATCAATATCGAGGGCTTGAGCTTCCAGTGGATTCTGCAAGCCGGTCGCTGGCAACTGCTGAAGGTAGCCACGCTGCCGGGTACCAATTTCATCATCCGCCGTTCCGTGCTGGATCAACTGGGCGGATGGGACGAAGAAGCGCTGACGGAAGACTCGGAGTTGAGCATCCGCATCTACCAGGCCGGCTACCAGATCGCCTTCGTGCCGAACTCCATCACCTGGGAGCAGGAGCCGGAGAATCTGCGCGTCTGGCTCAAACAGCGCACGCGCTGGGTGCGCGGCAACAATTACGTCATCGGTAAGCTGCTGCACACGATCCTCGCCTCGCGCAACCGCGTGCTGGCCTTCGAGATGCTCTACACGCTCTCGCTCTATTACATGTTCCTCATCGCCATCATGGCCTCCGACCTCATCTTCATCCTCGGCCTCTGCGGAATCAAACTGGTCTCGATTTATGGCCCCTTCACCGAGGTCTGGATCCTGGCACTGGTGCTGTATATGCTGGAGATCATGCTCTCGCTCACCTACAACCGCGAGGACACCCCGAGCAATATTCTGCTAAGCCTGTTCATGTATTTCACCTACTCGCAAGCCTGGCTGGTTGTCGTCTTCCGTGCCTTCTGGGCCGATTACATCAAGCGCGAGAAACGGGTGTGGGACAAGACAGTGCGGTTCGAGACGAAGATGGAGCGAAAAGAGCCGGCGGTGAAGTAGTAGATTCAGGATGCAGGAATCAGGATTCAAGTACCCTGATGCGTAACCATGCGTCTTTGCGTAAACAATATTTTACAGTTTGTCCCTCACGCAAAGACGTAAAGAACGCAATGCGGGAACAACGCGGACGCATTGATTCCGCCAACTTCATCATACGCAAAACTTCCGCTATAGCCCCTGCATCCTGAATCTTGCATCCTGGATCAATTCAATGCCAGAACCGGTAAATCACCACCCCGATTACCGAGAGCACGATTCCGAAGGTCCAGGCGCGGGTGACGATTTGTGGTTCGGTCCAGCCGCCCAACTCCAGGTGATGGTGGAACGGGCTCATGCGGAAGACGCGCTTGCCTGTGGTCTTGAATGAGATCACCTGGATCACTACCGAGGCGACTTCGATGACAAAGATCAACCCGATGAGCAGCAACAGTACTTCCTGCTTCAGCGCCAGTGCGATGCCGGCAAAAGCGGCGCCGATGGCCAGCGATCCGGTGTCGCCCATGAAGACCTTGGCGGGGTGCCGGTTATACCAGAGGAAGGCCAGGCAGGCAGCACCCAGGGAGGCGCTGAAGGTGGCGACGGCTGATCCGGAAGCCTGTTGTGTATACCAGGCGACTGCCACCAGCGCCAGTGTGGTGGCCACGGTGGTGCCGGCGGCCAGGCCATCCAGCCCGTCGGTGAGGTTCACCGCGTTGCTCATTCCGGTGATGAGGAGGATGGCCAGCGGCCAGTAGGCGATGCCCAATTCCACCTCGCCGATGCCCGGGATGCCCATGGTGGTGCGCACGTGCAGGCCAAAGACCAGCAGGGCGACATACGCCGCGCTGATCACAAGTTGCAAGAGCAGTTTCTCCCGCGCGCGCAGACCGAGCGAGCGCCCGCGCCGGATCTTGCCCCAATCATCAATTGACCCAACCCCCGCGAGCGCCAGCGTGAGCCCCAGCAGCAATACGCACAACAACCGCTGTTGGGGAAAAAAGACGGCGGCTGCGACGGTGCCGGCGATCAAACCGGCCATGATCACCACACCGCCCATCGTCGGCGTGCCGGCTTTCGCCAGGTGTCGCTGTGGGCCGTCATCGCGGATTTGCTGCCCCATTTTCTTTTGGCGCAGGTATTGAATCACGGGAATCGCGGTGAAAAACGTTACCAGGAAGGATAACGCTGATGCGGTAAGCAGAACATATTTTGGGTCGTGAAGTGGCATAATCGTATCCGGGGCGAATGACTCACCCCGCCGCATTGTAACACACTTCGCCACATCACTCCAAGCGCAATGATCAGGCAAATGTCAACGTCGGCTCACGCCGATGATGCAAACAGCGGGGGCGGTAAGCAGACTCCCGTCGTTTGCAGATTGGCTCTCCTGGCACCTTTCTCTTCCAGGTATTGCCATCGATCTACCGGATCCCTGGCGTATGCGTATACGGTTCCTGAGTAGTTAGACGGCAGGGAAAGCGGTATATTCCACAATTATCGTTATTTTTTACACTTGCAGAAATTCTGTAGTGCTTGTACACTGCTGATATGGAGATTGCTATGCATATCAGCATGAGCGAGAGATGACAATGGTAATAATCCCGAATTGAACTCGTTGACGGTTTCCTCCGGCGAATGCCGGGGGACCGTATTTGAGGCGGCCTTCGGGCCGTCTTTTTCGTTTGGTTGGAGCTACATGCATACGGACGCAGAAAATCAAATAGCTATCCAGGTGCACGATATAAAAAAGGTTTTCGTCAAGCGCAGCGGATTCCTCGGCACACAACGGAAAGAGGAATGGGCACTGAAGGGGATCTCCTTCGAGGTGCGGGTGGGGGAGATTTACGGGCTCTTAGGACCGAACGGTTCCGGCAAGTCCACGCTCATCCGCATCCTCTCCACGCTGCTGGTGCCGGATGGCGGTGAAGTTACCATTCTCGGCCACCGGCTGCCGCAAGATGAAACCTGGATCCGACGCCATATCGGTCGGGTGAGTGTGGATGCCGCATTTTATAAAAAGCTCTCGACCCGCGAAAACCTGCTGTACGCGGCGCAGTTGTACGGGTTGAACCCGAAGAAAGCGGAGAAGCGCGCGATGGAGATCCTCGAACAACTCGGGCTGGAATCCCGCCGTTTCAACGACCCGCTGGAAGAAATGAGCCGCGGGATGCAGCAGAAGGTGGCGGTGACCCGTGCCTTGCTTATCAATCCGCCGATCCTGCTGCTGGATGAACCCACCACTGGTCTCGACCCGAAGAGCAAGCGCGACGTGCAGGCATTCCTGGAACACCTGCGTACCAGCGAAGGTACCACCATCCTGCTCACCACGCACGATATGGCAGAGGCGGAGCGCCTGTGCGACTACATCTCCTTCCTGGCCAAAGGGTGCAAAGTCGTGGAAGGCACCGCCGAACAATTAAAGGCGCAGGCCAACGCCGGCAGCCTGGATGAGGCATTCATCGCCTTTGCCGGCGAAGGATTTGCGAATGAAGAGGAAACGGCATGATTGAGCGCATCTTTCGCCCGATGTGGGCGTTTATCTTTCGCGATTTTCACATGAACCGGCGCTATTTCTCGTGGATTATCGTCTTCGTGTTTTATGCCATCATCAACGCAGCCACCATTGCACTCATCGGCGTGGCCGCGCATGACTACAAGCTGACATTGAAGTTGGTGCTGGGCGCGCTGCTCTGGAACTTCCTCTCGTCAATGTTCCAGGAGATCGCCAACACCATCGCCTATGAGCGCTGGGAAGGCACGCTGGAATATACTTTCATGGCCCCGGTGTCGCGGCTGGTACACCTCACCGGGGTGAATCTGGCAGCCATCGCCTACAGCGTGGTGCGAACAATCATCGTGCTCGGCGGGTTGATGCTCATCGTCCCCATTCACCTGAGCGGTGGCAACCTGCTCGGTGTGCTGGTGGTGTTGATCGTCGGCAGTGCAGCGTTCATGGGGCTGGGCCTGATTGCGGCGATTCTACCGGTAATGAGCCCGGAGAAAGGCGAGCAGGCTACCAACATCGTCCAGGGACTGCTGCTGCTCATCTCCGGTGTCTACTACCCGATCTCCGTGCTGCCGTTCTGGCTGCGGCCGCTGGCCGCCATCTCCCCGGCAACCTACGCGCTCTCCGCCAGCCGCAAACTGATGGGCATCGACAACCCCGCCTCCACCGCGGACCACCTCATCGGCGCCCCGCTCTCCAGCGTACTGCCCGAACTGGCCATCCTGGCACTGATGGGCGTCATCTTCATTCCACTTGGCCTGCTGGTCTTCAACCAGGCGGAAATGTGGGCCAAGCGGACGGGGAAGCTCAAGAGAACAGGGTAAGGGAGTGTGGGGGTGTGGGAGTACCGTTTTTCGGAATCCCCTGTCCTGGAATAGATTCAATAGGGTGAGAAGCCAGTCAAGCCAGTAATCAGGGACAGCGCCCGCCAAATACTCCCAAACGCCCACACCCCCACACTCCCAAACCCAATTACTTCTCCCCTCGCTTCCGATAAATCAACACCTCCGCCGCTTCAATCGTCACCATTCCATCCTGCACCATCTCGTCCACCACCGGCAGAAAGGCTTGGATGCGCTCGGGGAGGTCGACGATTTCGATGATGACCGGGAGGTCGGTGGAGAGGCGGAGGATGCTGGCGGTGTGCAGGCGGGAGTGCGCGCCGTAGCCCATGACGCCGTGCAGCACGGTGGCGCCGGCCAGGCCATGCTCGCGCGCCGCTTCGACCAGCGCCTGGTGCAGCGGTTGACCGTTCCAGCGGTCAGAATCACCGATGAAAATGCGCAACAGCTTTCCGTTGCGTGATTCGGAAAAGGGCATGAGATTCCTCCGGGAGTGGCACGGGCTTCCAGCCCGTGTGTCGCCTTGGCTTCCAGCCAAGGCGCGTGACCACCTGCATGATAGGCCTGAAGTTTAGCTATTTTCAGACGCAGTAGTGCCCTGGTCTGACGGTGATTTCGCCTCGTCACCGTCTCTTTAGGCCCGCGTGGCCATCACCAGCGCTTCGGGGGTGATCCGCACCCCGTACGGC
>Ga0272448_1001546_pt1 | contig 30515 bp, 28 predicted proteins | sample YNPCB0191_FD_202220 | JGI IMG/M metagenome (GOLD analysis project Ga0272448, IMG submission 202220) | Hot spring sediment microbial communities from Yellowstone National Park, WY, United States - YNP-CB-019-1 | ecosystem: Environmental > Aquatic > Thermal springs > Hot (42-90C) > Sediment...
AAATATGAATGAGAAGTTTAAAGAGCTGAAAAGAGCAGTTGAAAAATCTAAAAATATTATTCTCACAACACACCTAATTCCTGACGGAGATGCAATAGGAAGTGAGCTTGCTTTTTATAGATATCTCAAAAAGAAACAAAAGAAGGTAAAAATTATTAACCATTCATTTACTCCATCTTACCTCACTTTTCTGGATCCGAGAAAAATCATTACTACATTTCGTAATAATAAAGAACAAAATTCCAGATTAATACAGAGAGCAGATACAGTTTTTGTTATTGATACAAACGATTATTCACGCACAGATACAATGGAACAAGTTATTAAGGAGTCTGGAGCATTTAAGATTTGTATTGACCATCACCTTAATACAGACAAAAATTTATTTGATCTTGTTGTTTCTGACACTACGAGTCCTGCAACTTCTCAAATATTATATGATTTTTTTTCCTATGAAGATATTAATATTATTGATAAACATATTGCAACTTCTTTATATGCAGGAATAATGACTGATACTGGATCTTTCCGTTACCCTCGAACAACAGAGAAAACTTTTTTAATCGCAGCAGAATTAGTTAAAAGAGGTGCTGATCCAGTAAGTATTTACGATAAAATCTATTGTAATGTAGCAGAAGAGAAAGTGAGACTTTTTGCCAGGTTCATTGAAAGTCTTACTTTTCACTATGGTGGAAAAGTAGTAATTGGAACTATTACCCTTCAAGATTTCAAAGATTTTAGGTCTGATGTTTCAGATGTAGAAGGTTTTTCTTCTTATATAATGTCTATTCAAAATGTTAAAGTAGGTTTCGTAATTGTAGAGCTCAAAGACAAAATTAAATTATCATTCCGTTCTAAAGGAAATATTAGAGTTAATTTACTTGCAAAGAAATTTGGTGGTGGTGGCCATAAAAACGCTGCTGGTGCAACTGTGTTTGGAAAAACTGTGGAGATAGTAAAATATGACTTATTAAACTCACTCAGAGATATATTTGGTTAAAGTCTCTTTAGCAAGTTTATCAGCAGATTCATTCCAGCTGTACCCAAAATGTGCAGGGATCTTTACCCAGTCAATTTTAATTTTGTTGTTTTTCATAAACTTTACATAGTTTTCTGAGACTTTTTTCCTCGCTTTCCATCCACCCGTTGCCCACATATAGAGTCCAAGATAATCATAATATATTCTTATAGTTTTTACATAATGAGTTTTACACCACTTCAGTGTTTCAATAACGCCCTGTATTTCTCCAGCTATTTGATGGGATCCATCAACCTCTTCGGGTTTAACAACCCCTGTAAGTTGTGTTATAACTCTTCCATTTTTCCTTATAATAGAAGCATAAGTTGTTATTCCATTTTTATATGCTCCATCAACATCGGCTTCATATCCGGTATTTTTATATATTTCTTCCGACCTTTCAATTTCTTTTTTTATCATAAAATGAGTTTACTAAACAGTTAAAAAAATAAAATTTAATAAAAACAACCCCTGCTTAACAACTAAAGTAAGGATATTAGAAATCAATATTTTAATAATATGAAGAGTATTTGATTATTTCAGTAAACTTAATAAGGACCTTTTAATACCCTCTATTTTTCGTTTTTTTAGTACACTCTGTTTTGTATTTTTAATTGTATGATAGTAAATAAAACCCTAAAAGAAATATTAATTATTGTTGTTATAGCTATTTTAGTCAGTTTAGTTTGGAACTGGATTAATCCGAAAGGGCTTCCATTAATTAACACAACTTCACGTTATAACAATAAAGATACTGTTGAGACTCAACCACAACTACTTATTGGAAAAGAATATTATGATCCAAATTATGAATTGATGAATAATGTTGAACCTTTAGATAACCCTCGTTATAATAAGAAAGAAAAATTTGTTGAACCTCAAAAAATTAATCTTGCAACTGCAAAAAAACTTTTTGATATTGGTGCCTTATTTATTGATGCAAGACTTCCAGAAGAGTATAAAAAGGAGCATATACAAAACGCTATAAACTTACCTTATGAAGAGTTTCATAAAAAATCAAAAGAAGAACAACTTCAAATAATGCAAAAATATACAAGGAACAAATATCTCATTATTGTAGTTTATTGTTATGGAGGTGAGTGTGAAGTAAGTATAGATCTTGCATACGATATTGCACGACTTGGTTACCACACAACAAATATTTATACAGGTGGTTTTGAAGAATGGAAAAAAGCGGGTTATCCTATAAGTAAATAACTATGAAAAAACTTCTATACAACAAGCTGTTTATCTTTGTTCTAAGGCTTATTATTGGGGGACTATTTATTTATGCTGCAATTGGCAAAATTGCAGATCCGCAAGGGTTTGCTAACGCTATTTATCGATATGAAGTATTACCTGCATATTTTGTTAATATACCTGCAATAGTTATACCATTTATTGAATTTTTTGCAGGTTTGTTTTTATTATTGGGATTTTATAAACAGGGTAGCTCTTTTTTGATTTCTGTAATGTTAAGTATTTTTATAATATTGTTGCTTTCAGCATATTTGAGGGGTTTAACAATTGATTGTGGGTGTTTCTACCTTGAAAATACATCTACAAAAGGTGATATTATTACAAGTATTATAAGAGATCTATTTATGCTTGCTGCAAGCTTGATAATTTATAGTTCAAGTTTAACAACTAAAATAAAAAACTTAAACAGTTAAAAACTATGAAGCAATTTATTTTTTCAAAACTTGGAAAATTAAGCTTTTTTGCTCTGGGACTTGGCATTATTGCTGTCATTTTGACTTTTGCTGTAACAAATTCAAAAATTACCGCTTCTTTGAGAGCTCCGAAAATTGTTTTTAAAGAAGACGTTCACGATTTTGGAAAAGTAGAACGTGGACCAGAACTTCAATATAATTTTAAGTTCACCAATAAAGGAAATGCTCCTTTAAAAATTGAACGAGTTCAAACCTCTTGTGGTTGTACAGGGGCGACCGTTGGCGATAAAACTGAATATAAGAAAGGTGAAAGCGGAGAAATTAGAGTAAACTTTCAAACTCAGGGCAGAAGTGGTCAACAAGAAAAAAGTATTTTTGTATTTTCAAATGATCCTGAAACACCTCAAAAAGAGCTTAAAGTGAGGTGTTTTATAATTGATCCTCAATAACTTCTACTTTTTTATATTATTTAAAAAGAAAGTAGAGATTTTATATCTCCCTTTCTTTAAATTTTTATTTTTTTCCTTTTCCATCTTCCTGTTTTAAATAAAAATGCAATAAATATACCCTTTAAAAAAACTGTCAAACATATTGCTACCCAGATCCCTGTTAACCCAAAGTAAGAGGAAAAGATAGCACTCAATGGAATTCTAAGAAAGTTTAGAGGCATTGCTATAAGTGTAGGTGGAAGTGTATCTCCAGCACCAATAAATGCACCTGTCAAAATGATTTCTGCTGCTGAAAAAATTTGAACAAACGACGATATTTTATTATACATAGAAGCTGCAGAAATTACATCATTATCATTCGTAAAAATCATAGCAATTTCTCGACTAAAAATAAACAATACAACAGAATATATTAGAACTATAAAAGCACTGATACCCAAAATCTTCCAAGCGAGCCTTTCAGCCCGCCTTATATTACCAGCTCCAATATTTTGACCTACAAGGATTGTAGATGCAAGTGAAAACCCAACTGTTATTTGAAAGATTAGTGATTCAGATCTGTGCCCAATTCCAAGCGACGCAAAACCTACAGTACCATAATCAGCAACATATTTAGACACTAAAACATATATAAGTGAAAATGCTAACCCACTGATTGAAGTTGGAAAACCTATTCTAAAAGTCTCTTTGATTAAGGGCAGGTTTATTCTATATGAAAAGAATGAAAATATTAGATTTTTTTTAAGTAAGATTTTATAGCCAATAACAGCTGAAAAAGCAAAAGAAATAAGGGTAGAAACTGCTGCACCAACAATTCCAAAACCTTCAAAAAGCCCACTAACACCAAAGATAAGTAGAGGAGCAAGTATAAAATTCATCATAATCGCAAGAAAGAGTAAATAAAATGGAATTTTCGTGTTTCCATAACCACGAAAAATTGAAGTAACTGTCAACAGTAAAGTAATGCAAGGCAATCCTAATAAAAGCACCTTAAGATATTTAGAGGCAAGTTCAGATTGTTCAGATAAAACATTCATTATCTGGAAAAGGGGGGACAATAATGGAATTAGAAAAATCCCTAAGAAAAAAGAAAAAATTATTGTATTAACCAAGTTTTGTGAAGCTATTGTTTTTGCTGAAAATAAATCTTGTCCACCAACTTTTTGAGCTACGAGAGTATTAGTAGCAGTAGAAATAACTTCACCAAGAGCAAGAATTCCCCATACTATAAAAGTGGCAATTGTAAGAGCCGCAAGGTTTAGACTATCAATTTTTCCTACCCAAAACGCATCTACAATAATAAATAAAGACCTAACAACAGTTTGTAACACCGCGGGAATAGCAAGCGATATAATAAGTTTTCTATCAGACAAATTTTTCAAAAATAAAAGTTATAAACTAATTTAAATAAAATTAATCTAAAAGGTATTATCCTAAACTAACAGTAGCTATAATATATATATATCAAATATTCAATTCTATACAGCATTTTATTTATTATAATGAGATACGATAATTTCAAAATTTTTTTAAACAAAATTTTCTGTTTTATATTAAGAATTAATCGGCTAAATTTACATAAAAATAAATTTTCTTGGGGGACACTTGCAAAGCCTAATTGAAGAAATCATAAAAGATTTAGAGACAAGGAACCTTGAACAGGCAATTCTAAAACTACAGCTTTTATCTGATACATATCCAAGAAACTACATTATCTATGAAATATTAGGTAATTGTTATTTTCAATCAAAGCATTACATAGAAGCAGTAAGAAGCTATGAAAAAGCATTGAATATAATTAAATCTTCTCCTTCTTCAGATCCAAAAGATGTTGGAAGACTTTATAATAAGAGAGGATTAGCATTTTGCACTGCTAATTTTTATGACGAGGCTATAAAAGATTTTTGGACAGCAGTTGAATTAAATCCTGAGTTTTCTGATGCATTTAAGAATCTATCCTTTTGCTTTTACAAAACAGGCAAAATCGAAGATACTATTTTTTATTGTTCCAAAGCAATAGAAATAAACCCCAAAAATGCCTCCGCATTTTTATTAAGAGGCAATCTTTACTACCATTTAAATCAAGGAAAAGATTCCATTTTAAATTACTCCCAAGCTATAGAAATCAATCCAAACTATTCGGAAGCTTATTTTAACAGAGGAAATGCATACTTAAAATTCGAGAGAAATTTCGAAAAAACTAAAGAAGACTGGGTAACAGCCCTAAAACTCGATCCATCTCTTAAAGAAGATCTTGAATACAAAATTGAACTAATAATTAATCATCTTGAATCCAAATCACAATTACTTGAAAAGAATAAAGATAATGAAACAACTCAAGAACTTAGCTCTGATATAGATATCCCCGATTTTGACTTCAAAAGCATATTCCAAAAAGAAAATAATAATAACTCTTCTGATGAAATTAAACCAGAAATAGATACTGGATTAGAAGAAAAATTTGCACGAGGAGAAGAAATAATACCAACTGAAGTAAAGAAATTACACGATGAAATATCTGACCAATCACAAAAACATCATTCAACTAACTTTGACACCGAATCATCAAAGAAGACTTTCTCAATTGGTTTCTGGATAATTTCCATCGTAGTAATTCTTATTATTACTATAGCTGGATTTGTAGTATATTATACATATTTCACACAACAACCTTCACCTCCAATAGATACTTCAAATATTAAAACTTCTTATTATGAAGATTCAGCTTCAACTACAAAATTAACAAAAAGTGATACAACTACTATTTCAGATGAAGAAAGTCAAAATTCAACTTTAGATACACTAAACAAGCCTTTTGTTATAAAAATTGAAAATCGTTTTGATATTGTTATTATTGGAGAAAATAATGGAATTTACTTACAATTTGGCTCATATTCTCGTAAAGAATCCGCAGAAAAGAAATTAGAAGAATATTCGTCAAAGGGATTTAATGTGTTCATAGAGGAAAAGATTGATGATAATAAAACTTATTACAGAGTTAGATCTGGTCCTTATTCAAGTATAGACGAAGCAAAAGCTATAATTGAAAATCTTCAATAGTTATTCTCAGATGCTAAAAAATATTTTCATTCCAGATAAAGTTTCTTTAGAAGAAAGATATCGTTTATTCATAGAGCAAGTTGTTAGTCTTGTTAAAACTGAATCCAATTTGATAGCAAATCTTGCTAATATTTCTTCCGCTTTATATTATACCTTTGACTATTTTAATTGGGTTGGTTTTTATCTTCTCGAAAAAGATAATGAATTAGTACTTGGACCTTTTCAAGGAAAAATAGCTTGCACCAGACTTAAAGTAGGAAAAGGTGTATGTGGCACAGCAATATTGAGAAGGAAAACAATTCTTGTTGCGGATGTCACTAAGTTTGAAGGTCATATTTATTGTGATCCTGATACAAAATCAGAAATTGTAGTCCCAATAACTTTTAAAAACGAAATTTTTGGGGTCCTTGATATAGATAGTTACCAGTTAGATGCATTTAGTAAGGTAGATAAATTTTACCTTGAACTATTGATAGAGAAAATCAATTTTATATTTGAAAAGAAGAAGATATGAATTCACAATCATTTCTAAATAAATTACTTAGTAAAACTAAGTTTAATAAAAGCATAAGTAAAGAAATTTACGAAAAAGTTTTTGAAATTATTAAACAGTCATTAGAAGAGAAAAAATATTTTGAAATTGAAGATTTTGGGGTTTTTAAAGTTGAGTTTAGACCTATGCAAACCATAATTGATTACAATAGAAAATTAGAATTATTATTACCTCCAAAGGATAAAATAGTTTTTCATCCATCAGAACGCTTAAAAGATATATTAAATAGGTGAGCAAAGAAAAACTAATAAAAAGCATTGCAAAAGAGCTTTCACTTGATGAAATTGCAGTTGCAGAATTTATTGATGCAATTTTTGATACTTTAATTCTAACTTTTTCAAAAGGAAAGAATGTTTCAATAAATGAATTTGGAAGGTTTCGCATTCAAAAAAAGCGAAATGGTGAACTTATCACAAAGAAACTTATTTTTACCCCTGTAAAAAAACTTGCTGATCAAATTAATAAAAACTACAACAATTTACCAATAGTTAAATTAAGAGTTGTTGATTCTAAAATTAAGGACTTAATTCCTGAAGTGGGGGAAAAAGAATTTGTTTACATTATGGAAGATGAAGTCATAATATCTTCTGAGATGTTCGAAGAAATTGAAAGTGAAATTAATCAACCACAACTTTCAAACTTACAAGCATTTAATGGTTCTATACAAGAAAAGACTTTATTAAATAAAATAGATGAATATTCGCCAGAGATAGAAGAAACTATCGATATCAGACAAAAAGACTCTGTTATAATAGAAGATAAACCATTAGAAGAAAAGCAAATTGAAAGTATAGAACCTCCAGCTATAGAAGAAACACCTACATCTTATATGTTTAATGAAACTGTTTCTTCTTCTTTTGAACTAAAAGAAGTTACAGAAGAAAGACGAAAACTACTTGAAGAAATAACCGAACTTGAAAAAAGAGAAAAAGAAATAAACTATCTTTCTTCTTTAGAAAAACTTAATGCTTTTAACGTTGATAATTTCGATATTTCAGAAAAAACCCCTTTGAATGAAAATGAACTTTTAGCCTTAATTGGAGAAGAACAAAATATATTTCTTATAAAAGAAGAAACACCAACACAACAACACTCTCAAGTTACTTATAGTGATACCAGTATAACTATTTCTAAAGATGAAATCTCTGAAGAACTAAAAAGTATTGAAGACGAAATATCTAATTTACCCTCAATAGATACAAATATTGATACCAATAAGGATCAATCATTACAAGATTCTGATAAAAGTGAAAAAATAGAGACTACACCATTACCAGACAGTAGTATCACTTCTCTTCAGGATGCTTTCGAAGAGATAAATTTAAATAAACAAACAGAAGAAAATTTATCTTTAAAAGAAAAGGATACAACTAAAATATTTGAAGAGTCAACTTTCAAATCTATAGATTACAGCCCAACATCCATTCAAGAAAAATCTAAACCTCAAACATCAACCACCGTAACTTTTGATGAAACTCATGAAAAAAAATCTTTAAATCCTTATTTGAAACTTGCTTTAGTTTTTCTTTTAATATTTTTGTTATTAATTCTTGTAGCTATACTATTTTAATATAAAATACATTTTTATAACAACTGCTTCATATCATTGTTTTTTTCTAATAGCTATATGCTGTAACACAATAAATGTAACAAATAGTCCAACAATAACCGTACTAAATAAAACTAACCAATTGCGATGTATAGTAAAAAAAGTCTTCTCAGTTAATGGATAAATTTCAGAAACAAATATTGCCTCTTTGTTTATATCAGTTTTTGAGTTCATAATTCCATCAGGATTAATAACACAAGATATTCCAGTGTTTGCACATCTTATAATATATCTGCGGTTTTCAATAGCCCTAAGAACAGCATATTGATTATGTTGATAAGTACCAAAAAGTTTTCCCCACCAACCATCATTGGTTATAATAACAGAAAATTCTGCTCCTTTTTCTATAAACCTACTAAAAAAATCAGGGTATATTGATTCATAACAAATAGCCACATTAAACAAAACATCAGTAGTTTTATTATTTAAAGGTAACTTAAAAATAGTTGTATCAACACCAGTTTGAAAAGAACCTATCCCCACACTCCACCTGATTAAATCCTTCAAAAATGGTAAATGTTCCTGATATGGCATACGTTCACTTCCGATTACTAACTTTATTTTATTGTACCTTTGATAATTACCCTTGAATTTACCTGGTTCAATTAATATTGCTGAATTAAAAGTATCATAGTATATATCACGGTTCTTAGACTTTTTTGAATCACTTCTAATTTTAGTAATATCGGAATATTCAATGTATTCAGGGCTTCCTATTAAGAGGGGAACATTAATGCTATCAATAAGATTTTTAATTTGCAAATAATACTCTTCATAATATGCACCTGAGAAATAAAATGGAAGTGCTGTCTCAGGCATAATAATTAAATCTAAAGATTTATATTCTTTTACAACTTTTCTAATATAATTTAAATATGTATTAACAAGGTCAGTTTGTTTACCGCTCCATTTCTCCCATGGATTTACATTAGGTTGTATAACAGCTACAGAAACTTTATTCTGAGTCATTAATTCAGTTTTATAGTGTGGGTATAAATTGGGCAAGATATATATAATAACAACAAGAAGAACAAAGAGTTGTATCTTCCATACATTTAGTTTAAAAAGTTCTTTTATTGCTTCAGAAATAGATTCATAAAGTATACATAGTAAAACACTTATTAAAACTGCCCAGATTGAGATTCCTAATACGCCAGTATACTCTATAAACTGAATTTTGTTTACAGCTGTAGTAAAAGCATTACCTACAAGAAACCATGGAAAGCTTATTTCTGTTTGAGTTTGAAAGTATTCAAATATTATCCAGATAAATGGGAAAGCAAAATATACCCATTTCTTTCTACCTGAACTTTTATAAATAAAATAAAAAAATATAGCAGGGAAAACGAAATAAAGAGGATAAATCAATATTACTAATAACCCACCAATAATTAAAAATCTATCTGCATTCTGACGCATTCCACTTAATAAAATCCAAGAAAGGCCGAGAAGTTGAAGAAAAAAGAATGCAAAGTAAGTATTGAAAAATACCTCTTTTAGTCTTTTGGATTTAATAACTCTCCAGAAGACAACTGCAATACCAATTATTATAAGAGGATAAAAATTGAAAGGAGGATATGAAAGAGCCATTAAAATACCACTAAGCAGGATTTGAAGAAAATATTTTCTTTTCAACGTGGCTCCTCAATAATTTTAATCTTTTTGTTTATAATCTTGTACAGTTTAATAAATAAATATCCTGTTAACAATCCAATCACAATACCTCCAATAACATCAAAAGGATAATGAACTCCGCAAAAAACACGTGAAATTGCTAATAAGGTAGCACTAATGTAAAAAGCGATTTTAAGTCTTGGGTAAAAATAACTAAAAAAATAAGCTCCTGCAAAATTGTTAACTGCGTGTGAAGAAGGAAAGGAAAAAGAACCTGTACAATTAACAAGCAAGTGTATTGACTCACGTGGTAAATAGTTACAAGGTCTAACACGTTCAAAAAGATGCTTAAAGATGTTACTGCTGAGTTGATCACTTATAAGAACCAAAAAAAGTACAAGTATTGCTACAATTCTCCCTTTTTTTCCTCCGCCTATAAGTAAATATAACCACATTATTCCCCAGAAAATAAACCAGTGTTTCTCAACAGTTATAAACGGCATAAATATATCGGTAAAAGGATTGGCAAGAGAAACATTTATAAAATAAAAAAGTTGCTCGTCTATATGCTGAAGAAATTCCAACATAACACTTTTTATCTTTCAATTAAAACTACAGAGAAACATTGAGCTCCTTTTTTTTGTCCAACAAAGCCCAACCTTTCAGAAGTAGTAGCTTTGATTGAGACAAAGGGTGTTTTGATAATTTCAGTGATGTTTCTTTTCATTTTTTCAATATATTGTCCTATTTTTGGTTCTTCAAGTATGATCATACAATCTACATTAATTACTTTCCATTTATTTCTTTTCAGTTTTTTATATACTTCTTTCAACAACAGTAAACTCGATACATTCTTAAATTTTGGATCCGTATTTGGGAAATAGTAACCAATATCTCTAAGATTAGCAGCCCCCAGTAAAGCATCACAAAGTGAGTGTAGTAAGATATCAGCATCTGAATGTCCCTCAAATTTCTTATTACATGGGACTATTACACCTCCCAGAATAATACCCTTACCTCTTACTATTCTGTGAATATCATAACCAAAACCAACCCGGAATTCTTTACTTTTCAACATAAACAAACATAAATTTTTTATTGTTAACAAACAATACTACTTTACATTAATTAAAATTTACAGTTTGATATTTTTTTTAACTGTAACAGTATTAGATAGTTGATTTTAATTTTACGGGAATACTTGCCTTTTAGAATTTTTCTGTTGTTAATTCTTTTAATTAACTAATTTTTTTACATAATTTGTGTTAATTTTGTATTGTAGGATACAAATTTTTAAAAACTTTATGGATTCCCAAATATTTATTAAGACAATACAACTAATGATTGTTCCTGCTGTGATGATTTCAGCCGTTGGGTTACTTTTATTAAGTACAAGTAATAAGAATTCATCTATTAATTCAAGACTAAGAACTTTAAATCAGGAACGGCGGATTTTTATGAAAAAACTTCAGGAAGGTAAAGAACTTGAATTTCTTGAAACATTTAGATTTCAAAGTATTCAAAAACAAATTGAGTTTTTACTTTTCCGTTTGAAAATAGTTAGAAACACAATAATTTTTTATGTAGTAGGATTATTACTTTTTATTTTAACTTCATTATTAATAGGTTTTGCTTCATTTATTCAGGTTAATATTTTGCATTATATTATGGTTATAACATTCATAGTAGGAATGATTAGTATTGCTATTGGACTGACTTTTGCACTTTTTGAAAATCTCCATGGTTATAAAGTTCTTGTTGTAGAAATTAAAGCTGAGGAATAATAATTTTTATGAAACTTTCAAAAATAGGGTTTGGGGGTTATAGAATTGATAACAGAGTCCCTGAACACAGTGAAGCACTGTATAAAGCATTATCAAAAGGAATAACGGTTATCGATACATCATCTAATTATTCTGATGGACGCAGTGAAATTTTAATTGGTAATGTACTTGAGGAATTTAAGAATCAAAATAATTTTAATAGGGAAAACTTAACTTTAGTAACAAAAGTTGGCTATATTCAAGGACAAAATTTAAAATATGTTCAAAAAAGAAAGCTTTCGGATAGACCTTTTTCCGATGTAATTGAGTATGAAGATGCATTGTGGTATTGTATTTCTCCTGATTTTATTGAAGACCAAGTTTCAAGGCAACTTATGCGCTTAAACCAAATTAATAATGGTTATATAGATGTGTATTTATTACATAACCCTGAGTATTTTTTATATAATGCACAAAAGAACGGTTTAGACAAAGAAACATCACGTGCTGAATTTTATGAAAGAATTAAATCTACATTTAAATATCTTGAAGAACTTGTTTCGGCAGGAAAAATAAAATCCTATGGGATTTCTTCTAACTGCTTTACAAGGGATGAAAATCAATTTGAAGCTGTATCGCTTGAAAAAATTCTTGAAATTGCTTCCACTATATCAACATCATCTCATTTTAAGTTCATAGAACTCCCACTAAATCTTTTAGAAAGTGATGCTATACTACGAAAAAATCTCAAACAAAACACCAGTAGTTTAATTGAATTTGCAAAAGATAATAATATTTACGTATTAACTAACAGGCCATTAAATGCAATTGATAAATCTTTAATCAGACTCGCTGATTTCAAATTCATAGAAATTCCTGAAGAGGAAATACAACGGCAAATGAAATTTATAATTCTTCTTGAAAGTGATCTTGTTAATGAAAAACTTCCTTCTGCAAATTTAAATGATGAAGTAAAAAATACTCTTAAAAAGTACTGTAATATTGGTAAGACTATAGCAGAAAATTGGCAAAAATTTGGTAGCATTGAATACTTAAATGACAATATCGAGTATTATTTTTCCCCAATGATTAATGATTTACTTGATTTTATTGATGAAAAGGTTTCAGATGCAAACTTTAAAGATTCTTTTGAACATTATTTAAAAGAGCTCTTTAAAACCTTTAATTACATTATAAATTTTTATAAATCCTTTGCATCAAAACGAAGTCAAATTTTCCATTCCATTTTAAACGATATGATTTCACCTCGTTTTCATCACTTATCCCTCTCTCAAAAAGTTGTTTTACTTATAACATCTATAGAGGGGGTATCCTGCACACTGGTTGGAATGCGTAAAGAAAGTTATGTTGACGATATTCTCAAGGTTTTTGAATACGAACCAATAGATAATGTTGAAAACGTTTTCAAGAGAGTAAAAGAAGAATATTTAAAATTACTCTTGAATAAATGAAAAATTTTTTAAATAAAATTAAGTTGTTTGATAAAAAAATCCTTTTTACTGCAGTATTATTTTTCTTATTTCTAATATTGCTTCTTTTAAAGTTCATTTTTATAAATAAAGACAATTCCATATCTAAAAGAGAAATATTTAGTTCTTCTGATTCTGTTGTTAATAAAAATATTGATGAATTTAAAAAACTACTTGCTTCAAAAATCGATTCTGTAATGTTTACTTTTGGTATTAAATATGAATGGATATCCAGTATAGAAAAAAATATTTCCGATCTAACTAAACAAAGTTCACAGAAATCGAAGAAAATTACATCACCAACTCCACAAATAACAGTTAAAGAAAATTTATGGTTTTACAAAAACGTAACTGTACCAAGAGATTTTTCAATAGTTGAATTGAATTATGAAATCAAGAACTTGGTAGAAGAATCCCTATTATCAAGTTATTCAACAGAAAACCCAAAAAATGGTGCAGTTCAAATAAGTATTTTCACACCTTCTGATTCATCCCGTAAACCATTAGCAAAAATTAATATTGAATACTCTCAAAATATAAAAAGAGAAACAGCTGAAATATGTATAATACTTGATGACCTTGATCATATGACAACAACACAAGTTGAAAAAATTTTATCTTCACCAGAAAAATTTTCTGTTATTTTCCCTAATAATATAGAAAAACCTGATCTTCAAAATACTATTATAGAATCAAAGAGGGATTTTCTTGCAAAGATAACACTCGGTACTGAAGAAGATCTTCTTGCTGAATTTAGAACTGATATGTCAGAGAAGGAAATAAAAAACAAAGTGTTGAGTATATGCTATGAATTTGACAAAGCTTCCGGTATTTATATAAACAACCCAAAACGTCTAATGAAACTTGAAAACGATGTTATTTTTGAATTTTCGAAAAAACCATTAAAAGCTTATAAAGATTCTACATTTATCATTATTAAGCAACAAACAAATATAGACGTTATTACAAACTTATTTAACCAAATTGAACAAAAGTTAAAGGGTGGTAAAAGAATACAAGTATATATTATTAATTTTAACGAAAGTGATTTTCAAAATTTTACACAAAGAATCTCTATATTAAAACGCAAAGGATATCGTTTCTTTACATTTTCAGAAATTCTAAAAAGAAAGGCAAAGACAGAAATTCAATGAGAATTCATGAACGGTGGATGGAAATTGCACTTAAAGAAGCAGTAATAGCTTTTGATAGAGATGAAGTACCTATTGGATGTATTATAGTACATAATAACCGTGTTATAGCAAAATCTCATAATAGTATAGAACTACTTAACGATCCAACTGCACATGCTGAAATGCTTGCCATAACATCAGCAGTAGAAAATCTTAATTCAAAAACTTTGAAAGGTTGTTCAATGTATGTAACCCTTGAACCATGTTCTATGTGCGCTGGAGCTTTAGTTTTATCTAAAATTGACAACCTTTATTTTGGAGCTTATGATCCCAAAAGTGGAGCCTGTGGTAGCATTTTAAACATCACTAACCATAAAAAATTAAACCATAGAATAAATGTTTTAGGTGGGATTCTTGATGAGAAATGTGGATTATTGTTAAAAGCTTTTTTTGAAAAAAAGAGGGTCTAAAATTAAATTGCTTTAATAATTACTTCATTGTAAAACAAACCATTTATATACAACTTTCCCAAATAAACTCCTGATGGAAGAAAATCATAATAAAGTCGTACCCGATGTGATCCTGACTCATAAACTCCACTTTTGATAATTGCTATTTTAAAACCATCAACACGAAAAATTTCTATAGTTAAAATTCCTGGCTTTTCAAAATCAAAGTTAATCTCTGAAAAATTAAATTTTCTCTGTTCAGTTACTTTTTGTGGTAAAATATTATATGATAAATAGTTTCCAGTATAATCCTGCATAATTTTTTTGCTAATTTCTAATACATCCATTCCTTTAATTCTACCCCACGAGATGTTATCTTGAAGGTGCATGTGCTTATTATTTTTCCTTCCATGTTTTAAAAAAGATATTCCCAAAGTGGCAGCAAGTGATTTTAATTGTGATTCCGGAGCAAAGTTTAAGTTTTTAAAATCTACTGCTTGACCAATCATATGAGGAGAGATAAATGTGTTAGTCCAATGTCGTTTGTAATAAAGAGTTTGTTGTTCTTCTGTCCTGAATAAATCTGTAATAATCACTTTTGCATTTACTTTTCCCAATATCTGTATAAGTTTTATGAAAAACTCATCATAAACTAAGGGTATAACACTATTTTTACATTCAAAACCTGGAGGAAATCCATTTACAAGATAAAAATCACCTTTGCCGGTTTGAATTTTCATAAATAATTCGTTTTCTAAACTATAAATTACTTTATGGTCGCTAATTGAAATTATTACTGCATATTTTTGATCCAGTTCATTAAATAAAATTGATGTTAGAATTCTTGATGAGGGTGGGTCTGAATAGAAAAAAAGAAAGGGCGGGTTTTCCAGAGTTTGTGGAAGCTCTTTGGTAATACAAGAGTTAGAGAAAAACAGGAAAAATAATGTTATTATTTTAAAACTAAATAATATTTCTTTATAATTCATCAAAACCTCTTTCAAAAAAATCAATCATTTCTTTTGCCAATTCTTCTTCATCTACGCCATTAAATTTTAAGATTAGTTTTGAACCTTGTTCTGCAGCAAGTGTCATAACACCAATAATACTCTTGCCATTAACTTCATAACCATCTTTGGAAATGAAAAAATCCGCCTTATACTTAGCTGCAATTTTAACGATTTGCGAAGCAGGTCGAGTATGCATTCCTGCTTTATTAATGATTGTTACTTCTTTTTCAATCATTATGATTCCCGTTTCATCAACATATTAGAAAACCACTTCAACATTTCTTTTGCCTCTGAATCTGGTAATATTGTTAGGTATCTTTTAGCAAAATTAATTTTGCGTTGAACAAGTTTTTCAGCTTCTGAAACTACGCCAGTAGTATAATAAATATTTATTACATCTTCAAGTTCTTGTTTGTTTTGTATTCCTTTATTTAACACTATTTTTCTTAGAAGCGCTTTCTCCTCACGCCTTTTAGCAAGTTCCAAAGCAAGGATTAAAAGAAACGTTTTTTTCCCTTGCTGTAAATCCCCTCCAATTTTTTTCCCAAACTTTTCTGCATCTCCAATTACATCCAGGAGATCATCCTGAACTTGAAACGCTAAACCAAGATTAAGAGCGTATCCCCTTGCAGCTTTTAGAAAATGTAAATTGCTATTGGCTATATAAACTCCTATTACTGCTGAAGCAATTAATAATTCAGAGGTTTTCAGTCTAATCATTGTTAAATACTCATCAATTGAAACGTGGTTACGTGTTTCGTATTCTTTATCCAAGCTTTGGCCTTTACAAACTTTAATAAGAGCTTCTGTAAAAACATTTATTATTGGTAGAAAATTTGGCGATTTTGTTTTTAATAGATATCTATAAGCTAAAGCACTTAAGCCATCTCCTGCAAGAATAGCGGTCCCTTCGTCCCAAATTTTGTGGATTGTAGCTTTTCCTCTTCTTGTTTCAGCATTATCCATTATGTCATCATGTATTAAAGTAAATGTATGTAATAATTCAATTGCAACAGCAGCATTAATAGTATCATTTATATTACCTCCAGCGGCTTTTGTAAACATCATCATTAACAAAGGTCTAATTCTTTTACCACCACCAGACAAAATATATGACAAAGGTTCATACAAACCTGATGATAGCTCTGGAGTTACAGATCGTTTTATTTTCAAATCTATAATTTTTTTATACTTTGCGAGTTTTGTTTCATAAGTATTCATCTTGACTTAAATATATTATTAAAAATAACTAAATTGTTGCATTAATGTAATGATAAGAGATAATATAGTTCTTTTTAAAATAAAAATACTAAATAAAACAAATAAAAGGTCCTTTATGTTAAAATTAAAAAAATCAATTGGTTTACTGATATTACTAATATCATTTACAGTTACAAACATTACTTATTCATCTTTATTTACTAATACTTTTTTACCTCGTCTAAAGATTACAAATTTCCTTAAACAGAAAAGTATATTATATTCAAAATATGATTCAAGTACATTTTACTATTGGGCGCAACTTTCTCCAGAAAAAGATGGATATGAGGGTACAAGAACAATAAAATTTTTCGCTGAAAATAACATTAATGTTACAGATACAGTTATAGTAGCAATTATCGACTCAGGCTTTGATATTGATCATCCGGATTTAAAATATCATATCTGGAAAAACTATACTGAACTGTTTGGTAGTCCTGGTATAGATGATGATAACAATGGCTATATAGACGATTTTTATGGTTGGAACTTCTTAGGAAATGCTGAAGCAATAAGTTACGAATTTGTAAGAGAATATTACAAACTAAAAAAACTTAGTGTTTCAGAAAATGACCCGTATTTTATTAAAGTCAAAACAGAGTTTGAAACAAAATTAGCTGATGCGAAAAGTACTTACGAATATGTAAAAAAATATCTTATTGAATTAGAAAATGCTGAAAATACATTAAAGAAGAAAAATTATCCAACTGACCCAGAAGAGTTATCAAAAATAAAAGAAAATTTAAAAGGAGAATTCGCTGAGGCTGCTGATTTAATTATATTTTACAAAGTATTTCTTGGCTTCAATAAATCAGACTTATATGAATACTACAAAGAGACAGAATTAAAATTAAAATATGCATTCGATTCAACAAGTCCAAGTGTTTATATTGGCGATAATCCTTCTGTCTTAGAGGAAAAGGGTTACGGAAATAATAATGTTAGATATCGCAACAGTTCTCATGGTACTCATGTTGCCGGAATTATTGCTTCTTCTCGAAAGGGTATTGGACAAGCTCCTTTTGTAAAACTTATGCTACTTAGAGCAGTACCAGACGAAGGTGACGAAAGAGACAAAGATATTGCAAATGCTATAAAATATGCAGTTGATAATGGAGCAAGTATAATTAATCTTTCTGCTGGAAAATATTTTGCTTCCAATCCAGACTATGTAATTGAAGCTATTAAGTATGCTGGTTCACATAATGTTTTGTTCGTATGTTCGGCTGGAAATGAAAATATGGATATTACCAACTCACCTCATTACCCGCCTAAGTATTACTTAGAAAACGGAGCCATAGAGTATTTTAATAACGTAATTGTTGTTGGCGCAAGCAGCTGGTTTAAAAAATGGGATGAACAAAATGATCCTATGTATTATGCACCTGACTATGATCTAAAAGCTTCCTTTTCTAATTACTCTTCAACTGTCGTTGACGTTTTTGCTCCTGGAGTATATATCTATTCTACTATTCCAAACGGAAATTATATGTTTATGAGTGGCACCAGTATGGCATCTCCTGTAGTTACAGGTATTGCAGCCATACTTAAAAGTATCAAAAGTGATCTTACTGCAGCCGAATTAAAACAAATTATTACAAATTCTGTAAGAAAATATACATCCCTCAAAGTTGTAATAAATAATGAAAAAACTGAGGCAACATTCTCCACACTTTCACGTTCAGGTGGAGTGGTTGATTTGATAAACGCATATGAATATATGAAAAAAAGATATGGTATTTACTAACTTAAAATGTGGTAACTTTATCAAAAAAGAACTTTAAAACATAAAAACGAGGAAGCGTTTATCTAAAAAAGTTTTATATTATAAAAGATTGGAATAATTCTCATAAAGACTCAATAATACTTTTAAATTTCTTTATTTTTCTTTTTTAAAAGAAAAACTATAAATTTTCCAATAAAGAAAAAATTTTACCACTTTAATGCTACCTTAAAAGCATAACTTTTTTTATTCACTTAAGCAAAATCATTTTCCTTACATACGAATCATAAGAATTCCTTAAAACATAAAAATATAGACCAGATGCAAGTGCAGACCCGTTAAAATTAACTAAATAACTACCACGTTCACATATTCCATTAACAAGACAAGAGACTTCTCTACCTTGTGTATCGTATATAGAAAGCTTAATATAGTCTTTCTGGGGTATATCATACCTGATCCGGGTAGTAGTATTAAACGGATTTGGGTAGTTCTGGTATAAAGTAAAGGTAATTGGTATTTGAGAACTATTAACAATTTTTGAATAGGGAGTAATCAAAAAACAGATATTAACTCTATATGGTTGAACATATCCTCCTAATAAATCAACACAACCATCACCATTGGGGAGATCAGCATATGCACCAACCATTCTTGAGGCGATCGGGGAAGCATTTACTCTTGAATACCATGTATAACGGCTATTATTATAACATATTTCAAGAAGAATATTATTATTACCATTCCAGGTAAATGGTGTTGAGAACATAATTTCATGCCATCCTGTATCTTGAACTTTGTGATTTGCAATAAAAACGGTTTGCCATCCTGCAGAAATAAAGTTTGTTAAAGTACTATCAAGAGTATTCAACATTTTAACTGTAAAGTTATTCATGGTTAATGTATCTGCCGATTTTACATATAGTTTTATTCCAATAATTGCTCCGGGAACTCCACCTGCATTGGATAACTCATTTTTCGTAAAGAGAATCTGAGTCCTTCCGTCCATCCAATAAGTTAAAAAAGGATAATTTGATGAAATTGTATCAGTTCCAATACAAGTTTGAACATAGCCCTGAGATAAAACTGGTAATGTGAATAAAAAGAATAAATAAAAAAATAATAAATTAATTTTCATTTTATTCCCCTTTTTAATAAAATACCGTTTTTCTTTTTTTAAAAAAACATTTTTGGCAAGCTACTTATTATTATATCTCCTCAAGGTCAAAATATTTCCAAAAAAAGCTGTTTTATTTAGCAGCAAATTATCCATTACCATAACAATACCATTAAGGATTACAAATTTAAAATTTAGATTTGTATAAAAGCTTTCAAATGTTTCATAAGTATCACCAAAACTTGAGCGTATTCGCCTTTTTTCAGGGGAAATTTGAAGAATAACTAAATCAGCATCAGAACCAATATCTATTTTCCCTTTGACAGGATAAAGATTCAATAGACTTGCAGGATTTTTTGACAATTTTATAGCAAGTTGCTCAAAACATTTTTCAGTGTCGTTTAAGTTATCATTATATAGTTTATATATCATATTAGGAAGAGCCCCAATACCTGCAACACCGGGGGGGACTAATTCACGTTTTTTTTGATGCTTGTCTTTTTTGTAATATGCACAATGATCAGAGGAAAAAAGGTAAAAGAAATCATTAACTACAAGTTTTTTTAAACGTTCAATTGGAATTAAACTATTTAAAGACGGTTGGGATACCCACTTCCAACCATTTTTCCTCTCAAGGTATTTGTCGTCGAGAAATAAATAGTGAGGTGCTGTACTGAAAGTAAATCGTTTGTAGGCATATTCTATTAGTGGAGGAACTATTTCAGGTAGTGTCACATTTAAAATATGAATTTTTGCTGAAGGTTCTTCAAAAACATCCAATAAAGTTTTAATTATATATGAAATGAAACTATTTTTGCCAGATGCTTTTGAAAATTTTTGATACAATATACTTTTAATTTCAGTCAAGTCAGTAAAATTCAAAAGAGAACAAAAGCCGGAAATCGATACTCTTTTTAAGAAACTTTTAATAAGGTTTTGATAACTCAAATCATTAAGTAATCTCTCAAGTGTTAATTCAAATTTAAAACTGTTAATTCCCTTTTCTGAAAGTTTAATGAAGTTTTTTTCTTCAAAGAACGTAAAGTTCTCGGGTTCAAACAGAAAATAAAGATTTGAATATAAATTACCATTTTGACTGGAATATACTTTATCAATTTCTTCAGCAACTTCTTCTTGTTTAGCTTTTATAATTGTACCAAGTGTTGTGATTCCATTAAGTATTGCTATATTAGTTGCTGTAAGGAAATTATCTGCTGAAGGGAAAAAAGATTTTGTTTTTTCAATGTAGGTTATCAAATCAATAAATCCAGGTAGTATGTAAGAGTCTTCAGCATTAACAATGATATCTTTATGTGACGGATAGATTTCCTCCGCTATATGTACTATTTTACCTTCATCAATATGAAGATCCAATTTAGTAAAACCCTTCTCCAGAAATACTTTACCGTTTTTAATAAGAAGACTCATTTAGACTTTATTAATAGAAAACCAAATTATCTAAAACATAAAAAGTTTATTTTAAAGAAAAAAATCCTATTGAAAGTTTACATTTTACATCCAATGAGAAACAAAAGTATGTATACTAAATCACAATATTACTCAACTTTGTATTGACTTCTAATTCATCGAAGTAAAATCCCATTATTTTTTTCAGAGTTTCTTCAACTAGAATATCAGGACAAGATGCTCCACTGGTTATTAAAATACGGGTTGGAATTTTTGATGATATAAACTTCTCAGTTGTTACTTCTTTACCAATACCAATATCAAAATGTTTTATCACGGTAGAACCTAAAATATTTTCGGGAGATGAAATAAAATAAGTTTCTGTTTCTTCTTTACAAAGCTTTACGACTTGAGAAGTGTTTGAACTATTGTAACCTCCAATAACAATAGCAATATCAGGTTTTGATTTTAATGCAATTATTGTAGATTCTTGGTTTTCATGAGTTGCATAACACAATGTATCACGTGTATCAAAAAAATGTTCTTTAATTTTTTCGGCACCATATTTTTGAATCATTACGTTCTTTAAGTAATCTGTGATTTCTTGTGTTTCAGAAGCAAGCATTGTAGTTTGATTTACAATACCAATTTTTTTAAGATGATAAGAGGGATCAAAGTTATTAGAAAAACGTCCGGGAAATAAATCAAAGAAGTTATCATAGGAAACTTTTTCAAGGATAATTTCACCAAGCATTTTTGCCTCATTAAGATCACGTATTATAATGGTAGGTGCATATTGTTTGCTGTGGGAAAAGGTAGCTTGGGTTTCCTCATGATAATGTTTGCCATGAATTATAACAGTAAATCCATTCTTTCCAAGAAGTGCTGACCGATTCCAGACTTTTTCAACAAAAGGACAGGTTGTATCGTAAGTAGTAATGTTTTTACCTGAGTTTTTTAGTTTTTCATAAGTTTCAACAGTGGTACCAAACGCTGGAATAATTAATATATCATTATCATGCAATTCACTAATCGGATCAATTCTTTCCTTATTTACATCCTCCAGAAAGTTTATCCCTAAATCTTTTAAGTTATTATTTACATCTGGGTTATGTATTATTTCGCTCAGTAAATATATTTTCTTATCTGAATGCTTTTCAATAATTTTATATGTAATCTCTATTGCATTTTGTACTCCGTAACAAAAGCCAAAATGGCGTGGAATTATAAATACTACTTTTCCAAAATCAAGTATTGTTGGAGAAAAGTCTTTTCTTTTTGGGTCTCTTTCCTGTCTAACAAATTTTATTTTAGAAATTAGATTACTTCGATATATTTGTGGAACATCAAAATTCTTCATATATTAAATAGAATTATTCAAACGCTGAAATGCCTGTAATATCTTCTCCAAGTATTAGCGTATGCATTTCATGGGTTCCTTCATAAGTTTTAACAGATTCAATATTATTTAAGTGCCTCATAATTGGATATTCATCAAGTATACCATTGGCTCCTAACATTTCCCTTGCCATACTTGCGATGTTTTTTGCAACTTCACAATTATTCCTTTTTGCAAGAGATACTTGTTGTGGTCTCATTAAACCTTTGTCTTTCAAAACAGCAAGATGATAGCAAAGTAATTGTGCTTTTGTTATTTCAGTTAACATATATGCAAGTTTTTCCTGAGTAATTTGATATGAAGCAATTGGTTTACCAAACTGAATTCGTGATAATGAATAATTTAAAGCTGTTGTGTAACACTCAATAGCCAACCCAACAACACCCCATGCAATACCATACCTTGCTTGAGTTAAACACATTAAAGGGGACTTCAATCCGCTTGTGAAAGGTAATCGGTTTTCCTCTGGAACAAAACAATCTTCAAAGATTAATTCAGAAGTTACAGACGCCCTTAATGATAATTTCCCTTTCGTTTCAGGTGCCGAAAATCCTTTTGTTCCTTTTTCAACCAGAAATCCATTTATCTTACCATCAAGCTTTGCCCACACAACTGCAACATCAGCTATAGAGCCATTTGTTATCCACATCTTTGCACCATTCAATATATATCCACCATCAGTTTTTTCTGCTTTTGTTATCATACCTGCAGGGTTACTACCATAGTCAGGTTCAGTCAATCCAAAACATCCTATTTTTTCAGCCTTAGCTAACTTAGGCAGCCAATACCTTTTTTGTTCTTCATTCCCAAAAGTAAATATTGGGTACATTACAAGGGCTGATTGTACAGATGCAAAACTTCGTATACCACTATCACCTCGTTCTAATTCCTGCATTATTAAACCATATACAATATTATTCACATTCATACCTCCATATTCCTCGGGTAAAGTAGGCCCAAAAAAACCAAGTTCAGCCATTTTGGGAATTAGATGCTGAGGGAACTTCATCTCTTGATTGTATTTCTCAATAATAGGTTTTACTTCACGAGTAACAAATTCACGTGCTAAATCTCTTACAGCTTTTTCTTCATCTGCAAGTAACATTTCGAGGTTGTAATAATCTTCAATGTAGTTTAAGTGTTTGCTCATACAAATGGATTTAGTAATTTTACTTTAGGCAATTTGCTTTCTATTTTCTTTTTAGTGTATAAATCAAATGATAACCAAATTTTTTCTAATAATTCTGATTTATTGATCCCTTTTAGAGCGGAAATAAAAACACTGTTTTGATATTTGAAGCGAATATAATTCATAAGTTCTAAACTTGAAAGTCTATCAATTTTATTAAAAACGTAGATAATAGGTTTTCCATTTGCACCTACTTCTTCAAGTGTACTATAAACAACAGAAATTTGCTCTTCAAAATTCTGATTAGATATATCAATAACTAAAAGTAATAAATCGCTTTCAACTACTTCTGCAAGAGTAGATTTAAAGGATTCAATTAAGTTATGCGGAAGATTTTTTATAAAGCCAACTGTATCAGAGATTAAAAAAACATAATCTTGCGCAAAATTTTTTAATGTCAATTCATTTGAAATCCTTAGTATTTTAGTCGAAGTATCAAGTGTTGCAAACAATTTATTTTCTACATAAGCATTTGCATTAGTTAAAAGGTTTAATAACGTAGATTTTCCTGAGTTTGTATATCCTACAAGAGCAATTCTAAAAAATTTTTTACGTCCTTTAGATTGAGTTCTTCTTTGTTGTTCAATATTTAGCAGTTTTTCTTTAAGCACAGAAATTCTCTTTTTTATTAACCTTTTATCCATTTCTAACTGTTTTTCCCCCGGTCCCTTAGTTCCTATTCCTCCATACTGTTTAGACAAATGTAACCACTGTCTTGTTAATCGGGGCAATGAATATTCAAGTTGTGCTAATTCAACTTGAAGTTTTGCCTCAGCAGTCCTTGCATTTTTAGCAAAAATATCAAGAATTAGTTTAGATTTATCTATAATTTTACAATTGAGTTCCTGTTCTAAATTTCGTTGATACCGATATTCAAGTTCATTTTCAAAAATTACCATTGTAACTTCATTCTCTACAATAAAATTTTTTATCTCCAACACTTTCCCTTTACCTAACATAAAACGTGCATCTTTCTTATCAGCAAATTGATAAAATTCTTTTATAACCTCCGCCCCCGCTGTGGAAGCAAGCAATCGTAACTCTGCAAAAGTTTCAACAAGTGTTTCTTTATTTTGTTTTTTGTCTGAGAAAAAAACTAAAACTGTTCTTTCTTTGTCGTTTTTATTTTCTACCAAGCTTTTAATGTAAACTATTTTTTATTGAATTTAGTTATTTTGATTCAGATATTAAATGTATGATAAAATACAAAAAAACAATAATATTGATTTGTTATTTATTTCTGAGTTTGTTTACTCTTAATGTTGTTATAGCTCAGGTACCAGAAAATTTGGGACCGAATGTAAATTCAAAATTTGCTGAAATATGCCCAATTATTTCACCTGATGGTAAAATCTTATATTTTTCAAGAACAGATAACTCTAATTTAGCTGCTCCTCAATATGCATACTTTAGCATTATAGATGAAAAAGGTAGTTTTAGCAAGGCAGTTGAGTTCCCTCGACTTGTTAGAGATGCTGTAGTTTATAATTTATATTCAATTTCGGCTGATAACAAACGAGCACTTTTTGTTATATATTCAAAAGAATATCAAGGGTTGTATTTCCTTTACAGGGAAAACAACGAATGGAGCAAACCTACACCCTTGAGAATAAAAAATCTATCCAAGTATTCTTCTGTACCTTTTTTTAACGCTTCACTCTCTCTAAATGGTAAAATTTTATTTTTAAGTTTTGGGAAAAAAGTAAGTGATTATATAATGTTTGAAATCTATGTTTCGTTTTTACAAACTGATTCCAGTTGGTCTGAGCCTATCTCAATTGGAAAACCTGTAAATTCTGATTTTGTTGATAACACTATACATTATGGGGGCTCTTTTGTTCCATATTTATCCCCAGATGAAACAACACTTTATTTTTCTTCATTCAGAGCTGACAGTTATGGAGAATGTGATATTTATATGTCTCGTAGAATCGACTCAACATTTCTTAAATGGTCTGAACCCATCAATCTTGGCGGAGGTGTTAATTCAACAGGCTGGGATGCATATTTCTCAATTTCCGCAAAAGGAGACTATGCTTATTTTGTATCAGATAAAAACTCATTTGGACAGGAAGATATTATGAGAATAAAAATAACAGACACATTTAAACCAAAATCTCTTGTTTTAGTTTATGGAAGTGTTTTTGATGAAAAAACTGTCCAACTATTAAATGCAACAGTTGAATATCAACAAGATGGCAACATTAATTCCCTAAAAAAATTAAACTTTTCCCCAGCGGACAGTGTATTTAAAATTTTTCTGACACCAGGTTATCAATTTCTTTTTACCGTTACGGCGCCTCATTATCTAACTAAATCCGTAATTCTTGATTTAAAAGATATTACAAATTATAAAGAACACAAACTTGATTTTTTTCTTTCTTCAGTAGATACTCAGAAAGTTTATATTTTAGAAAATATATATTTTGATTTTGATAAAGCTGAATTGAAACCTGAGTCTTTTCCTGAGCTTGATAAACTAATAAAATTTTTATTAGAAAATCCTGAGCTAAAAATTGAAATCCGCGGACATACAGACAACATAGGAACAAAAGAATATAATTTACAGTTGTCATTAGCAAGAGCTGAAGCAGTTGCAAATTACCTGATAGGAAAAGGAATAGATAGAAAACGAATTGAAGTTTTGTGGTTTGGGGATGAACAACCCATTGCTCCTAATGATACTGAAGAAAACAGACAAAAGAATAGAAGGGTTGAATTCAAATTAAAAAAGGGTACTTAAAACTAAGTAATATAAGTCTCCATTTACTTTGCTATGTTAGACCTACAGTTTAAAATTACTTTATTAAAATTATTTTTCTTGTATGTAACTAAGTATGTTCCTACTCTTAATCTGTAGAAATATATTCCACTTGCATAGAAGCATTCCATTTAACACTGCATTCACCAGTATTTAATTGCTCATCAACTATTGTTTCGATATTTTTTTCCGAAATACCAAAAATTTCAAGAGTAATCTTTTCATTGTCTTTCAAATTAATTGGTATATCAAATCTTATTAAGCTTTACTTTCTGCAGTTATAAAGTGAGAATAACAAAGAAGTAAAAACTAAATCAGATGGGTAAGTTCAAAGGAACCTGCCCATCTGATTAAATTATAAGGGATAGGATACTACTTAATGAGTAACATTTTCCTGACAGAGGTATAAGTACCTGCTTTTAATTCATAAAAATAAACACCTCCAGGTAGATTTGTCGCATCAAAACCAAAGGAATGCAGCCCTGAAGCATAAGTTTGGTTATCAATTAATCTTGCTACTTCTTGCCCAATAATATTATAAACCTTCAGGGTTATCTTTTCAGATTTTGGTAAATAAAATTCAATAGTTGTAGCAGGATTAAATGGATTAGGATAATTTTGGAAAAGTTCATAACTACGAGGGGATTCCTGGTTTTCAGTTATTTTGCTTACTACATTAGCTACTACCAAAATATATGACCGTGTGTGTACTCTAATTCCAGAACTTTCAGTGGCTGTTACATTAACAGTATAAGTTCCATACGGGACATTTGAAGAAGTAGTTGCATTAAGAGTTAATGAATCTGGAGAACCTGTGAGAACCTTTACATTACCTGGTACCCATTGAAACGTAATAGTACCTTGAGAAGGTGGTGGATTTACAGTTGCTGTATATGTTACAGTACCGCTGTAATTTCCCATCATAGGTATATAAACTTTATTGACAGAAGTAGAATTTACATTAAGTGAATCTACCGCCTTTTTAAAAGAAACTCCAAAATCAGGTAGATAAACATGATAATCGTGACGGCTATTATTTTGACAGGGATATACAGGGAATGTGAAAGTTTTACCACTCATTCCAACGTAATCCCCCATATAATAGTGTTCAGGCCCTTGATATTCTTTTACGCTATTGGGATCAAAATTCTGACTTGAAATTTTAAAATTCGGAGAAAATGTCGCACCTCCATCGGTTGATACAGCTCCCCAAAGTTCGGTTAAAATATTTGATGGATCATTTCGGGAGTCAAACCAATAAACCCAGACCCTTCCCTGATCATCAACGGAAATATCTGGCATCCATTGGTCAGTTGTTGTTCCATCATCATTAACCTGTATTGGATAACTCCAGTTCAATCCACCATTAGTTGTTCTCACAACATAAACATTAGCAATATCTGGACCAGGAGGATTTGCAGCATAGCAAATATATGTGTATCCTTGGTAGGGACCTGCTGCTAAGGTTGTTGCAGCCTGTGGTTGTCCATTGGTTCTAATATTACCCTTAACACAATATCTACCACTTGTGCTATTTAGAATACCTGGCTCTATATATGCTGCAGCAGTATTAGTAGCTCCAAAAGTAGCACCTCCATCAGTGGAAATCCTTACAACAGCTCCAGTATTCGTTGTTATAAAAACATACACTTTTCCTGTATAATCAACTATAATATTAGGTCCTGGATTAGTTGTTACTGTAGGTGCTAAAATATTGGGTCCTGTCCAAGAAACTCCATTATTTGTGCTTCTATGAAAAGCAACTTGCTGGCTACCACTGGTTGCATCAAAATAAGCCATATAAACATTATCTTTATAGGTACCTGTTGTTTGGTCACAGGCTATCCATTCTTTATCAGCATAAGAATTAGAAACAATTGTTACTGCACTTCCCCAACTAACCCCACCATTAGTAGATTTATGAATCCTTACACCATTATTAAGTATTGCAAAGTAAAGATTCCCCTGTCCATCTGCAGCGAAAACAGGATCTCCTTGACTTGTTGGAACTGTAGAATAATACCAGTTAATACCACCATTTGTTGTATAAAAGATATAGTTAGCTCCTGTAATAACACGGTTATCAGTAGCTACAAAGTTAAGAGGGTTTGTCCGGTTTACGGCAACGTCAGTCTCCATAAAACCTGGGGTATTAGAGAGGATATAATTGTCAAAAGGACCAACTGATACTATAGCATTAATCATATCAGTAGGTGTAAAATAATAATTAGGAGGAAGCACAAACCTCATCATAGGATAATCAATATTTTGAGAATAATTCACATTTATCACTATTAGTGTAAGCAATGAAATAATAATTAACTTAAGTGCTGCTTTCATAATACATAATTAATTTTAATATGGGGAGTAAAATCCCCCCCTATTTTTAAAAAAGTTTATTTTACAAACATCATTTTTCGAGTACTCGTAAAATCACCAGCTTTCAATGTATAATAATAAATACCGGAAGATAATTTAGAAAAGTCTACTGTTTTGACATATTCTCCAGCAGAAAGATTATTCTCAACAACATTTATTACTTCATTTCCCAAAACATCATAAATTTTTAAAGTTACAAACGCTGTTTTGGGAATGCTAAATTTAATTGAAGTCGTTGGATTGAATGGATTAGGATAATTTTGTTCAAGAATAAATTCATTAGGAATATTCCCCTCGTGCTCATTGGCATAATTTATATTGTCATTATAAACAAATATTCCTCCATTAGTTCCACCAGTAACGGCTGTACCAGTACCTGCCCAACCTTTGTTTACACTAACCATAGAAATACAGTAAAATGATTTTCCAGTTGGAAGTGAAGTAGATTGTTGAGTCCAACTCGTACCCCCATTAGTTGTTCTATATATACCCCCTGCAGCAGTCTGCGTACCACCAGTACAAATCCATGCGAATTGAGTACCCGGTATAGCTTTTAAACCATAAGGGACATTACTAGGAGTAAATGATGTTGCAGTCCATGTTTGCCCACCATCGGTTGTTTTAAGGGTAGGTTGTGGAACTGCAGAGGAATTAACCATAATTGCAAGACCAGTATTTACATTAAAAAAAGAAACTCCAAAAGAGTATGCAGTTGGAGTTGTAGCACCGACGAAATTGCTCCTAAAACCACCCCTGTAGATTTTAGAATTGTTAGTACCCCACCATATGTGTCCTGTATCAAGTGCGCAGTAGGAATTATTCCAACCTGCTTCTGTACTAGGAGCTGTAGGAGCAGGCCCAAAAGTCCAATTTATTCCACCATTTGTAGTCCAATAATAACACCATGACCCCCCGGCAGGATCGCCCATAATAAAACCAATCTGAGGTGTAAAGAAATGGATGGCATCAATGAATGCCGTCTGAGGAGAGGGCATTGAGACAAAAATCCAGTTAACTCCACCATTAGTTGTTTTATAAACACTACCATCGTCAGCACCAACCCAACAATTATTAGCATCAATTGCAAACAGATTGTAAAGATTTGTGTTGTTTGGGATATCACCTTGTGCAATAAGCCAGTTTGTACCACCATTAGTGGTTCTAAGAATGGTAGCAGCCCCACCTGTGCCAGCAGGACCACACGCCCAGCAAACATTGTTATCAACAGCCGAAATACTGTTAATGTCTGTAGTCACAGGAATAGTCTGCATTGTCCAAGTACCTTGTGAATACAGTAAGCTTGTTGTTCCTAAAAGAACAACTAAGAAAAAAGAAATAAAGTTTTTCATTTTAAAGTTTATTAATTTTTAAAAACATAACACTTAAAAATAATTATATCTATATATTTATACAAGGATATCACATAAAATCATTTTTTTATATTGTCACCCTTATTATT
>Ga0272448_1001547_pt1 | contig 30504 bp, 30 predicted proteins | sample YNPCB0191_FD_202220 | JGI IMG/M metagenome (GOLD analysis project Ga0272448, IMG submission 202220) | Hot spring sediment microbial communities from Yellowstone National Park, WY, United States - YNP-CB-019-1 | ecosystem: Environmental > Aquatic > Thermal springs > Hot (42-90C) > Sediment...
GACTGAAGGCCGAGGGCACTTGCATACTGCGCCGGCACCGCCGGACAGAAGAATCCGCCCGGGTTCCGGCCCGTCCGGGGCCGCCGGGCTGGAAAGCGAATAGCGGCCCGATCCGGCCTGTATATGCAGCGGACCGCGGCCCGCGATCGGCAGGCGCATACCGGATTACGGAGGAGATATGAGCGACGAAAAGACGGCGGAATCGATCGGCGCTTCCGAGAGCGCCGACATGAGCTTCCTCGAGCGTTTGAGCGGCATCTACATGGAGCCGGCCAGGACCTTCCGCAGCATCGACCGCCGGCCGGCCTGGCTGGGCATGTTTCTGATCGTGTGCGCCATGGCGCTCGCGGTCACCTATGTGCTGACCTCGCGCATCGACCGCGAGACCATGATCCGCAAGCAGATGCAATCGAGCTCGATCGCGCGCATCTTCACCCAGAACATGACCGAGGAGCAGCTGCAGGCGGCGGTCTCCCGGCCGGAGACGGCTTTCGAGCGCTACGGGCGGCCGGTATTCATCGTCATCGGCGCCTTCGTGACCTATGCGATCCTGGCGGGCATCTTCCTGCTCCTCGCCGTGATCCTGGGGGCGCCGATCCCGTTCAAGAAATCCCTGGCGGTCACTCTCTGGAGCTTCGGGCCTCCCGGGATCATCGTGTCGATCCTGAGCGTGATCTTCATGCTGGTCAAGGATCCGCAGACGCTCGACATCAACCCGGCCAACAACGTGGTGAGCAACCTGGGCATGCTGGTCTCGGCGAGCGAGCATCCGAAGCTGGCCAGTCTGCTGTCGTCCGTGGACCTTTTCTCCATCTGGACGATCTGCCTCCTGGCCATCGGGTTCGCCGCATGCTCCAAGGGCAAGCTGACGACGCGCAAGGCCGCGACCGGGATCGTGGTGCTGTGGCTCCTGTACGTGGCGGGCAAAACCCTGCTCGCCTGATGCAGGCGAGCGCAGGGGAATGCGGCGCTTTCGGAGCGCGGCCGCATCGAGCGCCGCGCTTCAGCGGCGTCGCTCGTCGCTCGCGATCTTGCCGTCCAGCAGGCGGATCACGCGGTGCGCGTGCGCGGCGATATCCGCCTCGTGCGTGACCAGGATGATGGTATTCCCGCGCTGATGGAGCGTGTCGAAGAGGTTCATGATCTCCTGGCTGGTGGTCGAGTCGAGGTTGCCCGTGGGCTCGTCGGCCAGGATGATCGAGGGATTGTTGACCAGGGCGCGCGCTACCGCCACGCGCTGCCGCTGGCCGCCTGAAAGCTCGTTGGGCTTGTGGTACATGCGGTCGCCGAGCTCGACCGATTGCAGCGCCTTCATGGCGCGCTCCCTGCGCTCGTGCGCCGGGGTGCCGTTGTAGATGAGGGGCAGCTCGACGTTGTGCAGCGCGGTCGCCCGCGCCAGCAGGTTGAAGGTCTGGAAGACGAAGCCGATCTCCTTGTTGCGGATGTGGGCGAGCTCGTCGTCATCCATTTCCGAGACCAGGCGCCGGTTGAGGTAATACTTGCCGCCGGTCGGCGTGTCCAGGCAGCCGATCAGGTTCATCAGGGTCGACTTGCCGGAGCCCGAGGGGCCCATGATCGCCACGTACTCCCCGCGCCGGATCTCGAACGATACGCCGCGCAGCGCGTGGACCTCCTCCGCGCCCATGTGGTAGGTTTTCCACAATTCCTCCGTCTTGATCAGAGGAAAGTCCTTGTCGCCGTTGCTCTTGTTCATGAATGCCCTCGGTGCTAAACGTTTTTCCCGGCCGTCTTCACGCTGTTGTCGATCTTGACGGCGGCCCCGTCGCGGATGGTTCGCAGCGTCTGGAAGCTTCCCGAGACGATCTCCTCGCCCTCCTTCAGGTTTTCCAGGACCTCGATCTCGCTTTCGCCCGTGATGCCGGTCTTGATGGGGCGGAAGCGCGCGATCCGGTCGGCCGTGACCACGAAGACGCCCTCGAGCTCTTTCTTGTTGGGCTTGGCGGCCGAGGAATCCGCACGGGCCACGGCAGCCGGCTTCTTGCTCAGGTCGGGCTCGATGTATCTGCCGTCCTTGTCGACCTCCACCTCGCGGATGGTGAGCGCCTGGATCGGGATCGCAAGAACGTTCTTGCGCACGTCGGTGATCATCTCGCCGGTGCAGGACATGCCGGGGCGCAGCTTGGGGGACGGGTCCTTGAGCGTGACGACGACCTTGAAATCCTTGGCCTCCTGGCTGGCGGCCGCCGTCTTGATGGGACTGTTGCCGATTTCCGTGACCTCTCCGTGGAACACCGTGTCGGGCAGGGCGTCCACCTTGATCGTGGTCTCGTTGCCGAGCGCGAGGTTGACCACGTCGGTCTCGTCCACCTTCAGCTCGGCCTGGATGACGCTCAGATCCGCGATCGTCATGAGCGTGGCCTGCGGGTTGCTCATGATCCCGGGCACGGCGCGCGTGCCCTTCTCCACGACCAGCTGGGTGATGACGCCGTCCATGGGAGCCCGGATCGTCGTTTTGCCGAACTGATCCTGGGCGCGCGTGAGGCCGGCGGCCAGCGACTTCGTCCGCTTGGAGGCGGCTTCGTAGCTCTTGCGCATCTGCTGGATGTTGTTCTCGGCCACCCGGACCTGCGTCTCCATCTGGCTGAGCTGGGCGCGCGCCACCTCGAGCTGCGCCTGGGCGCTGCGGTAGTTGTTGAGCGCCAGCTCGTACTCCTCGCGCGAGATCAGCCCGTCCTCGTGCAGCTGCTGCTTGCGCCGGTAGGAGTTTTCGGCGACGGTGAAGTTGCTCTGCGCCTGCTCGAACTGCGCGCGCGCCGAGCGCAGCGCCGCTTGGTCGCGCTGGAGGTTGGCCTCGCTGTTGAGGATCTGGAATTCCTGGGCGCGCAGCTCCGCCAGGCCGGCTTCATACTGCGCCCTGGCCGAGTCGGTCTCGGCCCTGGTGGCGACCGGGTCGATGCGCAGCAGCACATCCCCCTTGCGCACCCGGTCCCCCTCGCGCACGTACAGTTCGGTGACAATCCCCGCGATCTCCGTCTGGATGTCGACGAAGGTCTTGGCGCGGATTTCGCCGCTGGCCGTAACCTTGGCCTTCAGCTCGGCGCGCCGCTCCACCTTGGAAGTCTGCACCGTCACCTCGTCGCGCCGGCTGGCGCGGATGCTGAATACCACGATGAGCGCAAGCGCCGCGACCGCTGCCGCAACGATTCCTATCTTCTTCCTACCGGACATCCGGAGCCTCCCGACAATTCGGCCTCCCTTAACTACGAGCGGCGGCAGGGAAAAGTTTCACAAAAGGACCCCCGGCCCGCCGCGCGCCCGCGCCGTCCTCCTGCAGGCATAATAGCGCTCGAGCGGATCGAATATTCTAGCGGATCGCGCGCGCGGTGCGAAGGCCCGTTTTCTTGCGGCCGCGGCCCTCACAAGCGCAGCGCGTCGCGGTGCTCGCCGAAGACCTCGCGCAGGCAGGCGGAAATCTCCCCCACGGTCAGCAGCGCCTCGACCGCGCGCAGGATGGGGGGCATGAGATTCTCCCCGCCTGCGGCAGCCCGGCGCAGCCCGTCCAGGGCGGCCGTGCAGGCCGCGCGGTCGCGCTCGCGCCGCAGGCGTTCGAGCGCCGCCTGCTGGTCGCGCGCCACCCGCTCGTCGACCACCATCAGCCCGGGCAGGGTCCGGCTTCCGCCGGTGAAGCGGTTGACGCCCACGACCGTGCGCAGCCCGGATTCGATCTCCCTCTGCCGGCGGTAGGCCGATTCCTCGATTTCGCGCTGGACGAATCCCGTCTCGATGGCGCGCAGCATCCCGCCCATCGAGTCGATTCTGTCCAGATAGGCGCGCGCCTCCTCCTCGATGGCGTCGGTCATGGCCTCGACGGCGTAGGCGCCCCCGAGCGGGTCGGCCGTGTGGGCGACGCCGCTTTCGTAGGCGATGATCTGCTGGGTGCGCAGCGCGACGGCCGCCGCCTGGGCGCTCGGCAGCGCGAGCGCCTCGTCCATCGAATTGGTGTGCAGCGACTGCGTCCCCCCGAGCACCGCCGCCAGCGCCTGCAGCGCCACGCGCACGATGTTGTTCTCCGGCTGCTGGGCCGCGAGCGTGCTGCCGGCGGTCTGCGTGTGGAAGCGCAGCATGCAGGAACGGTCCCGGCGCGCGTGGAAGCGCTCGCGCATGATGCGCGCCCACAGGCGGCGCCCGGCGCGGAACTTGGCCACTTCCTCCAGGAAGTCGCTGTGGGCGTTGAAGAAGAAGGACAGCCTGCCGGCGAAGGCGTCGACGTCGAGCCCGGCGGCCAGCGCGCCCTCGACGTAGGCGATGCCGTCGGCGAGCGTGAAGGCCAGCTCCTGAACGGCCGTGGCTCCCGCCTCGCGTATGTGATAACCGCTGATCGAGATCGGATTCCATTGGGGCACGTGCTCCTGGCAGAAGGCGATGATGTCGACCGCCAGCCGCAGCGAGGGCGCAGGCGGATAGATATAGGTCCCGCGCGCGATGTATTCCTTGAGGGGGTCGTTCTGCACCGTGCCGCGCAGATCGCTCCAGGAAACGCCGCGCCTGCGGGCGAGCGCCAGCACCATCGCGAGCAGGATGCCGGCCGTGCTGTTGATCGTCATCGATATCGAGACCCGCTCCAGGGGGATGCCATCGAGGAGCACCTCCATGTCGCGCAGCGAGGCGATCGAAACCCCGACCTTGCCCACCTCTCCGGCCGCCAGCGGGTCGTCGGGATCGAGCCCGATCTGCGTCGGCAGGTCGAAGGCGACGCTCAGCCCCGTCTGCCCCTGGGCAAGCAGGTAGCGATAGCGCTCGTTGGATTCGCGGGCCGTGCCGAATCCGGCATACTGGCGCATCGTCCACAGGCGGCCGCGGTACATGTCCGGGTAGATGCCGCGCGTGAAAGGGAACTCTCCCGGCAGCTCGCGGCTCGCGCCGCGCCGGTCCTCGGGACCGTAGCATTCTTTGGCTTGCATGGCGATCCTCCTACGATGTGGGTGAAGCCGGGGGACGGCCCGGCGCAACGGTATCGCGCTTGACAGCCGATCCCGCCTTCTTCTAACATAGCTGCGTCGGTCCGAACCTGTCGCGTCCCCAGAGCGGCCTCGCAAAAGGAAAGCGGCGGGGAGCTACCGCGGAGTTTCCCATGGCGGATAGCGATCTCAAGCGCCTGATGAAAAACCTGGAGGAATCCATCAACGAGGCTATCAGCGACGCGCCCGGCATCGAAAAGGCGATCCGGGAGATCAAGGAGGCCGGCTACGAGGTCGTACTCGTGATCGACGCCACGATCGGCTTCAAGCCGACCACCGGGGAGCAGCGCGACAGCCTCGCTCTCGAGCCCGGCCGGGACGAGCCGGTGCGCCTGAAGATCACGCCTGAAGACGCTAAGTTCTTGAAATCTTTGAAGATATCCGTAGACAAGGATATCTGACCGGAGACATCTTCGACAGCCCGCACGGAAAGGTCCGGGCATCGGTCCGTACCGGTGACGGTGGCTCGGCGCGACGGGCATCATGACAGGGGCCGGAAGTGCGGCGCTATCGATCGCCTGCGCCCGGCGTCGACGGCGGGTTCGTCCCGGCGCCGCCTGCCGTATCCGGGGCGGCGGCGCTCCCTTGCGGAAGTGCGGCCGCCGCCTTTTCCTCGCTCATGCGGCACTTGCCGTCGAAAGTGGCGCCGGCTTCTATGATCAGGCATGGAGTGAAGATCTCGCCGTATACCTTGCCGTCCTTGTGTATCTCGACGCGCTCGGCGGCACGAAGGGCGCCGCGGAACTCGCCGTTGATCATGGCCCGCTTTATCGAGACATCGGCCTCGACCTTGCCCGTCGGGCCTATGAAAAGGCAGGCGTCGGCGCGTACCTTGCCGCGCACGATGCCGTCGACGCGCAGTCCGTGGCTGAAGGCGAGTTCCCCCTGAAACTCGACGCCCTCGGCGAGAATGCTCTGTATCTCGTCGCTATGGTCCTTCCTGAATCTCATGGCGTACTCCTTGCCGGCGCTGCTTCGCGGTGAGCATGTCGTAGATGCGCTCGAGATCCTCGTTGTTGTGGTAATGGATCTTTATCGTGCCGCCTCCGCCCGCGCGGCGGTTGGGCACGATCTCGACGCGCGTGCCGAAAAGCAGGCGCAGTCGGTCGGCGGCAGCGAGCATGTCGGGATCCGCCGGCGGCCGCGCCCGCTTGGGCCTGCTGCGGTTCCTGGCCCAGCGCTCGGCGTCCCTTACCGACCATCCCTGCTCGCTCATGATGCGCGCGATGCGGGTCAGCTCGGCGCCGCCCGCCTCGCTCGCGAGCAGGGCGCGCGCGTGGCCGGGCGAGAGCCTGCCTTCGGCGACCATCTGCCTGACCGGCGGAGGCAGCTTCAGCAGGCGCAAGGCGTTGGCAACAGTGCTGCGCTCCTTGCCGAGGCTCGCCGCGACCTGCTCCTGCGTGGCCTGCAGGTGCTCGAGGAGGCGCTGGTAGGCCTGGGCTTCCTCTATGGGATTCAACTGCTCGCGCTGTATGTTCTCGACGAGCGCCAGAAGCAGCACCTGATCGTCGGGAACATCGCGCACCACGGCGGGGATCTTCAGAAGGCCGGCCCGCTGTGCGGCGAGCAGGCGCCGCTCTCCGGCGATGAGCTGGTAGCCCTCGCCGTGCGGGCGCACGAGGACCGGCTGCAGGACGCCGTGCGACCTTATGGAGGCGGCCAGCTCCTCTATGCCCGGCTCGTCCATGCGGAAACGGGGCTGGTCCGGATTCGGCGTTATGCGATCGATGTCTATTTCCCTGGGCGCCGGCTCCCGGAGCTCGATTTCAGGAATCAGCGCTCCCAATCCCTTGCCCAACGCTTTCTTTTTCATTTTTCAGTATTTCCTTGGCCAAGCTTATGTAGCTCTCCGCGCCCTTGGAACGGATGTCGTAGAGAAAAATGGGCTTGCCGAAGCTGGGAGCCTCGGCCAGGCGCACATTGCGCGGTATGACCGTCCGGAACATCTGCCGGGCGAAATATGCCTTCAGGTCTTCGCGCACCTGGGCGCTCAAATTGGTGCGCTCGTCGAACATCGTCAGCAGGATCCCCTGAACCGCGAGGCCGGGATTGAAATGGCGGCGCACGCGCGCCAGCGTGTCGAAAAGCTCCGAGATCCCTTCCAGGGCGAAATACTCGCACTGTATCGGGACCAGAACCGAGTGCGCGGCCACCAAGCCGTTCAGGGTCAATATGTTGAGAGACGGCGGGCTGTCGATCATTATGAAGTCGAAGTCGCCTGCGACCTCCGCGAGCAGGCGCTTGAGCACGAACTCCCTTTCGGGGAGCTCGATCATCTCGACGGCAGCCCCCGTCAGGTTGCGGTCCGCCGGGATGAGCTTCAGGTTGTCCAGTTCGGTGTCGACCATGACGGCCGAGAGAGGTTCGCCCAGCACCAGCGAGTGGTATATGCTGCGCCGCAGGGAGCCCTTCGCGACGCCCAGGCCGCTTGTGCAGTTGGCCTGGGCGTCCGTGTCGACGACGAGCACCCTCATGTCGGCAAGAGCGAGGGCGGCGGAAAGGTTTATGGCGGTGGTGGTTTTCCCCACCCCGCCCTTCTGATTCGTTATGGCTATGGTCTTGCCCATGGCAGGATGCTGTCGTGCTGCCGACGCGGCAGAGCATAGCACAGGCGGCGCCGGCGGCCAAAGCAAAAGGCCGGTGTTTCACGTGAAACCGCCCGGCCGCCTTATTTACCGTATATCGATAGGCGCCAGCCGGGCTTTCCGGGAAACTCCAGGCAGGCATGCCGGGGCCGCAGGCCCTCCATTTGGGACGGATCCTCGAGCGGCAGCCTGTCTCCGTGGAACATATAGAAAAGCGCGCCCTCCGGGCAAGCCTTCACCAGGGAACGCAGATCGCGCGCCGCAATCTTCAGCCCCTTCCAGGAAACGCAATCCCAGCCGCCTGCCGGGCAGCGGCGCAGCAGCTCCTCGAGCCTGGCATGGAAGACACGGCAGCCCTCGAGCCCCAGATCCCGCACTGCATTTTCCAGAAAGAGCGCCCGCCGCTCGCGGCTTTCGACCATGTCCAGGCTCATGCGCGGCCGCACGATACGCAGGACGAGCGCGGGGAATCCGGCGCCGCTCCCTATGTCCAGATGGCGCCGAGGCTCCTCGGGATAGAACCGGGCCGCCCAGAGGCCTTCCTCGACGAGCGGTCCCGTGACGCGCCATTGCGCCGAGCCCACCAGATTGACGCGCTCCTGCCATTTGCGCAGGAGCTCGAGATAGCGGTGAAGCCGGCGCCAGGCCTGCGATGCGGGCGCTATCCCGTAGCGCTCGAGCAGCCCGGGCAACTCCGCTGCGGAACCGGTCATTCGCCCTCGGCCGCGCGCCGCCCGCGGCGCGCCTCCAGGTGAATATTCAGTATCGACAGGGCTGCGGGCGTCACCCCCGGGATTCTTCCCGCCATCCCCAGGTCCCTGGGCCGGACCCTGGAGAGCTTCTCCCGCACCTCGCGGCTCAGCCCGTCCAGTGCGCCGTAGTCGAGGTCCTCGGGGATGCGGCGCGCGCTCAAGGCGGCAAGCCTCGACGCCTCCCTCCTCTGCTGCTCCAGATAGCCGTCGTAGCGCACTTCTATTTCCGCCGCCCGGCGCACGTCGCTGCCGTACCAGCGATCATGCGCCCGCAGCAGGGCTTCCAGGTCGCCGAGCGCGAATTCCGGCCGGCGCAGCAGCTGCTCGAGGGTCGTTCCCGCGGCCACGGGCGCGCCGCGGCTGCCGAAGGCGGCCGCCTCCCGGGCGCCCAGGCGTCTCTGCCGCAGGAAGGCGCGCAGGAGCTCGACCTCCTCGTATTTCCTCTGCACCTCCCGGTAGACCCCGGCAGGCACCAGTCCCAGACGGTAGCCCAGCGGCGCGAGCCTGCGGTCGGCGTTGTCTATGCGCAGAAGCAGCCGCAGCTCCGAACGCGAGGTGAACATGCGATAGGGCTCGTCGACGCCGCGCGTCACCAGATCGTCGACCAGGATCCCGACGTAGCTTTCGCTGCGCTCGAAGACCACGGGCTCCTCGCCGCGCACCGCCAGCGCGGCGTTGATCCCGGCCACCAGGCCCTGCGCCGCGGCCTCCTCGTAACCCGTCGTTCCATTGATCTGGCCGGCGTGATACAGCCCGCCCACCCTCTTGGTCTCCAGCGTGGGGTAAAGCTCCGTGGGGTCGACGAAATCGTACTCTATGGCATACCCCGGGCGGATCATGCGCGCCCGTTCCAGCCCCGGCAGCGCGCGCACCATCTCCTCCTGTATCTCCAGGGGCATGCTGCTCGACAGGCCGTTGAGGTAGACCTCGCAGGTGTCCAGCCCTTCGGGCTCGAGAAAGATCTGGTGCCGCTCCTTGTCGGGGAACTTGACCACCTTGTCTTCGATGCTGGGGCAGTAGCGCGGCCCTATGCCGACGATGCGGCCGCCGTAAAGCGCCGAGCGCGAAAGGTTCGCCCGCAGCAGGGCGTGGAGCCGCTCGTTGGTGTATCCGAGGTAGCAGGAAACCTGCGGCAGGCAAACCGCCTTCGTGCGGAAGGAGAAGAACGTCGGCGACTCGTCCCCGCGCTGCTCCTCGAACATGGAGTAATCGACGGTGCGCCCGTCGAGCCTGGGAGGCGTGCCGGTCTTCAGGCGCCCCATGCGGAAGCCCGACGCGCGCAGCCAGCGGGCGAGCCTCGAGGAGGCGCGCTCCCCCATGCGCCCGGCCGCAAACCTGCTCTCGCCTATATGAATGAGGCCGTCGAGGAATGTCCCGGTGGTGAGCACCACGGCCCGGGCGCCCAGCCGCCTGCCGCAGGCGAGTTCCAGGCCCCGTATCCGCCCTGCCTCCAGGATGAGATGCGCGACCTCCCCCTGGAGCAGCGTCAGATTCTCGAGCGACTCCAGCAGGCGGCGCATCTCGCTGCGGTAGCGGGCCTTGTCCGACTGGCAGCGCGGCGCCTGAACGGCCGGGCCGCGGCTGCGGTTCAGCAGGCGGAACTGTATCCCCGTGCGGTCGGCGATTTCCCCCATGATTCCGCCCAGGGCGTCTATTTCCCTTACCAGGTGGCCCTTGGCGATTCCGCCGACGGCCGGATTGCAGGACATCTCGGCTGTGCGCGCCGGATCCAGGGTTACGAGCAGCGTCCGCACGCCCATGCGCGCGCAAGCCGCCGCCGCCTCGCAGCCGGCGTGGCCCGCGCCCACCACGACGACATCGTAAGATTCTTCGAATTCATTCATTTCAGGTAACCTGCTCTGCCGCCGGCCGTGGATCGAGAGCGGTCACTTGCCTATGCAGAACCTGGAAAAGATCTCCCCGAGGATGTCCTCGGTGCTCGTCTCGCCCGTGACGGCGCCCAGCTCGTCGAGCGCCCCGCGCAGGTCGACGAGTGCGAACTCCTCCGACAGGCCCGCGCGCATGGTCTCCAGGGCGCGCTCCAGCCTGCGCGCCGCCTCTTCCAGGCAGCGGCAGTGCCGGAGGTTCGTGATCATCAGGCCGTCCTGCTCCGGCACGGCACTCCCCGTCAGTTGCCGCATGATCTCCGCGCGCAGCCTGTCCAGGCCCCGGCCGGTCCTGGCCGAAACCTCTATGCACGGCCGGCTTCCGGCAAAGGATGCCTTCTCCTCCTGCGACCATGCCGGCGCCAGGTCCGTCTTGTTGACGGCGACAATGAAAGGGAATTCCTCCAGGCGCTCGCGCAGCCGGTCGTCGGCCCGGGAGCGCGGGCGCGAGCCGTCGACCACCAGAAGCGCCACATCGGCGTCCGCCATGGCGCGCAGGCTGCGGTCGACCCCGAGCTTTTCGATGCCCTCGGCGACCTCGTTCACGCCGGCGGTGTCGACCAGGCGCACGGGTATCCCGCCCATGCTGATGAATTCGGAGACCAGGTCGCGCGTCGTGCCCGGAATATCCGTGACGATCGACCGCTCCTCCTCGAGCAGGGCATTGAACAGGCTGCTCTTTCCTACATTGGGCAAGCCCACGATCGCCATGCCGAAGCCGTCGCGCACCAGACGCCCCTGCCGGTAGCTCCCTATCCAGCGCCTGAGGCCGTCGCGCACTTCCGAGAGGCGCGCGGCCAGCGCCGCGCCCGAATCAGCCTCGATCCCTTCCTCGACGAATTCCAAGGCCGTTTCCATGCGGGCCACGATCTCGACGAGCGCGTCCTTCAGCGGCGCCAGCCTGTGCGAAAGCTCGCCGGCGCGCTGCCTCGAAGCGACGCGGGCCTGATACAGGGTCGTCGCTTCGATGAGGTCGCGCACCGCCTCCGCTTGGACCAGGTCCATTCTGCCGCGCAGGAAGGCCCTCAGGGTGAATTCCCCGGGTTCCGCCGGGCGCGCGCCGTGGGAACAGAGCCAGTCGAGCAGATGCGCGACGACCACCGGGCTGCCGTGCAACGATATCTCGACGACATCCTCGCCCGTATAGGAACCGGGCCCCGGGAACCATGTCGCGATCGCCTGGTCGATCTCCCTGCCGCCCTCTTCTTCGAGCAGGCTGCCGAGCAGCGCCTTGCGCGCTTCAGGCGCTTCCATGCTCCCCGCACGGGAAACGAAGATCCGACGGACGAGATCCAGGCTGCCGGGCCCGCTCAGGCGCACCACGGCGATTCCGGCCCTCCCGCGGGCCGTGGAGAGCGCGCAGATGGTGTCGGCGAGGCAAGCGGGCATTTCTCAGCTAAATGATTGACAGAAAACTACTTACGTCTGATTCAAGCCGGGTAAATCGTCACGCTGCGCTGCTCCCCCGCGCCGTTGCTCTCGGTTCGAACCCCTTTCACCGATGCCAGGGCCAGGTGGACGATCCTGCGCTCGCGGGGCGTCATCGGCTGCAGCACCAGGGGGCGCCGCTGGGCGATGACCTTTTCGGAGGCCATCCGGGCCAGGAGGGTGAGTTCGGCTTCGCGGTATTTGCGGTAATTCTCCGAATCGAGCATGATGGCGGGCAGCGCCTTGTCGCCCCCCGCGCGGAAGACCCGGTTGACCAGGTACTCGAGGCTGTTGAGCAGGGCGGCGGAGCCCGAAAGCAGCATGGCCCGATCCGGTCCCTTCAGATTCACCACGATGGTTTCAGCCGACTCGGAAACCTCGACCTCGAGCTGCATCCTCATGCGCGCGATCAGATCGCGCAGGAAAATCCGGATCCGATCGCCGCCGGGCTGCGCCGCGCGGCCGCTATTTGCGGGATCGGGAACGCTGTCGCCTGTCACCGATGAACCTCTCGGCCACCTTCTGCATGGCGATGGTAAAGATGTTACTGCACAGGAAATACAGGTTCAAGCCGCTGGATACGTTCAGGAACATGACGGTGAAGATCACCGGCATGAACATCATGACCTTCGCCTGGGTGGGATCGCTTCCGGGAGCCATGGGCGTCATGCGCTGCTGCACGAGCATGGTCACGCCCATGACGATCGGCAGGATATAGTAAGGGTCCTTGGCCGAAAGATCCTGGATCCAGCCGATGAAGGGCGCCTGGCGCAGCTCGATCGAAGAGGCCAGAAGGCGGTAGAAGGCGAACAGCAGCGGCATCTGCAGCAGCAGCGGCAGGCACCCGCCGAGCGGATTCACCTTGTGTTCCTTGTAGACCGCCATGATCTCCTGGTTCATCTGCGCGCGCCGCGGGTCGGTCCTCTTGTAACGCGCGTATTTCTCCTGTATTTCCTTGATCTTGGGCTGCACCACCTGCATCTTCTTCATCGACACCACCTGCTTGAGGCGGAACGGGAAGAGCGCAAGCGTCAGCACGAGCGTGAGTGCGATGATGGCCCAGCCGTAGTTGTGGACGTAGCCCTCGATCCATATGAGCGCCGCCAGAAGCGGGCGCACCAGGATCGAGAACATCCCGTAATCGATGACCTCCGAAAGGTCGGCGCCGGGAACCGCTTCGAGCGCGGACTGCAGTTTCGGGCCGACGTAGAACAGATAATCCGAATCGCCGCCTTGGGGCAATGTCACGCGCACCAGGTTGCGGTCGACCTTGCGGCCTTCGAGCCCGATGCTCGTGACCGGGACCTTCTGTATCTCGAAGGCATGGAGCGGCTGGCGCGGCATGGCGATGACGGCGAAATAGAGCATGTCGAGCCCCACCCAGCGGATGCTTCCCTCGATCTGCCTGATCTCGTTCGGATCCTTGGGAGGCGTGTCGCGGCGCACCTTTCCGGCCTGGTTCGAAACGGCCGTCAGCTGCATCGCCGGATTGAGGAAATGCTCCGTCTCCGGCCCGATGTCCTGGCCTACGAGCAGGCGCCCCGCGAGCGCCTTGCCCTCCTTTTCGCAGCCCACGGAAAGCTCGACCAGGTAGTTGTCGCCATCGAAGCGGTACCGTTTGCGCACGCTCAGGCCGCCGCGGCGCAGCCGCATGACGACGGTCGCCGGGGCCGCGATCTCCTGCGGCTGCCCTTCCGCCCCTTCGATCTCCACCTCGTAGGGCAGGGTATTGGCCGTTTCGGTCAGCTCGGGGCTGGCGAAGGAAAGCGAGCCGAACAGGGACCAGCGGTCCTCGGGCCGCCGCGCCGGGATCATTTCGAAAGGCGCTCCCTTGGCCGATTTGTATTCCTTCAGCACCCAGCTGGTCAGCAGCGCTCCGCGGTTGTCCAGAACCGCCCGGTAGAGCCGGCCTTCGACGGTCAGATTCACGGGCGCCGCCACGGTATCTTCCCCCGCGGGGACGGTCGCGGCGGCTGCGGCGGGCGCCGCAGCCTCGGGCGCTGCCTCGGGTCGCGCGGGCGCCGGGCGGGGTGCGGCCGGCACGGGCGCAGGCGGCGCGATGCGCGCCAGGCGCTTCTGCTCGTAGTACTGGAAGAGCATGAGCACCGCGATCGACAGGGCGATTGCTGCCAGGACTCTTTTCTCCATGATTCAGCTCGTCGGGGGCTTCAGGGGACGGGATCGGGACCGCCGCTGCAGAACGGGTGGCAGCGCAACAGCCGCTTCAATCCCAGCCACATCCCCGCGCCTATCCCTTTCTTTTCGATCGCCTCGTACATGTAGGCCGAGCAGGAGGGCTCGAAGCGGCAGCAGGGGGGCAGGCACGGGGAGATCCATTGCTTGTAGAAGCACAGAATTCCCAGGACGATCCCCTTCATGGCTGCCGGTTGGCGCGCCTTCGGCGGCCGCGCTGCATCCTTCTCATCGGCACCTCCGCCGGACCAGGGAAAGAAATTCCTCGCGCAACCGCTCGTAGCCCGCGCCGGCGCATGCCGGACGCGCGTTCACGACGAAATCGAAATGGTGAGGAATCTCGGCGCAGGTCCTGCGGAAGATCTCGCGGAACAGGCGCTTGATGCGGTTGCGCACCACCGCTTTTCCTACCTTGCGCGAGACCGTGATGCCCAGCCGGTGATGGCCGAGGTCGTTCGCGCGCAGGTACAGGATGAAGTGCTGCCCCTGAAGCCTCTCGCTCTCCCTGTAAATGGCGCCGTAATCGGAGCTCCTCACGATGCGATAGCGCCGGGGAAACCCTTGCTTAGCCACTCACGGTCAGCCTCTTGCGGCCCTTGGCGCGCCGCCTCTTGAGAACCAGGCGGCCGGCCTTGGTCGCCATGCGCGCCCGGAAGCCGTGGGTCTTCCTTCTCCTGCTGTTGTTCGGCTGGAAGGTTCTTTTCATGGTACCAATCTCTCCGGCGCAGGTATCGGCAAAACATCTATGTTAGAAATTGCCCGGGCGCAATGCAAGGATCATTTGTGAGTGCACTGCGGCGCAGTCAGCGGCGAGGATGGGTGCGCTCACCCCGAAGACCCGCTGCCGGCAGAGCCGTGATCGGCGCCCCGGAGGGGTGCAAGACGAAAGGCCGCAGGCGCCGGCCCCCGGTGTCGGCGCAAGCGGAGCGAACCCCTGGACGCGCGGCCCAATCCGCAGCGCCCTTTCAGGGCTCATCGTGCAGCGACCCGCTTTCCCGGGGCTTGCGCCCCGGGCTTTCCTGGATCGCCCCTGCGGGGCCTGCCGCCGTCGGCGTTGCCGTGCCGGGGGGCTCGCCGAAAACGCGCGCCAATATGGCGTCGACGTTTCGGAGCTGCGCCTGCGTATCGAGCGCCTCGCGGATCTCCTCCGCGGTCATCGTCCGCCGGATGTCGTCGTCCGCGAGAACCGCCTGCAGGAAATCGATCTCCTCGTCCCACACGCGCATGGCCGCGCGCTGCACCCAGCGGTAGGCTTCCTCGCGCGCGACCCCCCGGCGCGCCAGCTCGAGCAGCAGGCGCCCGGAGCCGCCCAGGCCGCGCGTCAGTTCCATGTTCCGGAGCATGCGCTGCGGGTAGACCACGAGCCCGCGCACGATGCGGGTCATCGAGCGCAGCATGTAGCAGAGCACGGCGGTGGCGTCGGGCAGGATGACGCGCTCGGCCGAGGAGTGGGAGATGTCGCGTTCGTGCCAGAGCGCCACGTTCTCGAGGGCGGTGACGGCGTAGCCGCGCAGCAGGCGGGCGAGCCCGCAGATCTGCTCGCACTTCACCGGATTGCGCTTGTGCGGCATCGCGGAAGAGCCCTTCTGTCCCGGAGCGAAGGGCTCCTCGACCTCGCGCACCTCGGTGCGCTGCAAGTGGCGGATTTCCGTGGCGAACTTCTCGAGCGAGGCTCCGGTGACGGCGAGCGCCGTCAGGTATTCGGCGTGACGGTCGCGCTGCAGCGTCTGGGTGGAGGCGGCGGCGGGTGCGAGCCCGAGGCGGGCGCACACTTCGGCCTCGATCTCCGGGTCCAGGTGGGCGAAGGTGCCGACCGCCCCCGAGATCTTCCCCACGCGCATGGTCTCGGCCGCGCGCCGCAGCCGCTCGCGGTTGCGCTTCATCTCCTCGTACCACACGGCGAGCTTGAGCCCGAATGTGGTCACCTCGGCGTGCACGCCGTGCGTGCGCCCCATCATCACGGTGCGCCGGTGCTCGCGCGCGCGCGCCGCGACCGCCTCCATGAACTCCTCGAGCGCCTCCAGGATCCGTTCGTTGGCCGCGCGCAGCTGCAGGGCCTGGGCCGTGTCGACGACGTCCGTGGAGGTCAGTCCCCAGTGGAAGAAGCGCGCCTCGGGGCCGACGCATTCGGCCACGCTCGTGGTGAAGGCCACCAGATCGTGGTGGGTGACCTTCTCGATCTCGCGGATCCGCTCCACCGAGAAAGCCGCCTTGCGCTCGAGGTTCGCGAAGGCCTCGGCCGGAATCCATCCCTTTTCGGCGAGCACCCGGCTGACCTCGAGCTCGACGCGCAGCCAGGTGCGGAACTTGTTCTCCTCGGACCAGATCTCCTGGAGATCCGGCGGGAAGTAACGATCGATCATGGCCTGCTTTCCCCTTCCGGCGCCGCCCGGGGCGCGACCAGCCGCCGCGCGGCGCGTTTCCTTCAGAACCGGTACAGGGCGCTGATGCGGTCCGGGTGCGCGATGTCGACCCGGGTCTGCACGCTGCGCAGCGGCGACCTTTCCTCCAGGGCCCTGCGGGCCGACCGAAGCGCCAGTTCCGGCAGGTTGTTGTTGCGGCTCAGATGGGCCAGGACCACGCAGGCGGCGGCGCCGTCGAAGCGGTGCGCGAGATAGTCGGCGACGGCGTCGTTGGACAGGTGCCCCAGGCGGCTCATCACGCGCTGCTTCAATGCCCACGGGTAGGGCCCCACGCGCAGCATGCCGAGGTCGTGGTTCGACTCGAGCAGGATGCCGTCGCATCCCTTCATGCGCTCTGCGGCCAGGTTGGATATGGTGCCGAGGTCCATGACCACGGCCACCTTGACCCCGCCCTTTTCGATGGTGAAGGCCACGGGATCGGCGGCGTCGTGGGGCACGGCGAACGGGGTGAAGAGCAGGCCGTAGACCTCGAACGGCTTCCCCGGATCGATGATTTCCAGCCGCGCGCGCTCCAGGCGCAGTCCCGAAGCCGCGAGCGTCCGCTCGGCGATGAAAACCGGGATCTCCAGGTGCTTGACGAACGGGGCGAGCCCGCGGCAGTGGTCGCCGTGCTCGTGCGAGATCACGACGGCCGAGATCCGTTCCGGGCCCACGCCGCACTCGCGCAGGCGCCGCGCCGTCTCACGGCCGCTCAGGCCGACGTCGACCAGCACGTGGGTGTCGCCGGCGCTCACGAGCGTCGCATTGCCGGAACTGCTGCTGCCCAGCACCCGGAAGCTCAGCGTCATCGTGTCACACCTCGAGATCCAGAGATTCCAGCTCGCGCGGGTCGTGGTCGCCCAGCGCGGCGAGGTGGATCGAGCCCGGGCGGAAGATCTCGCCGGCCAGGCGGCGCAGCTGGGCCGCGCCGACGCTTTCCAGGCTGCGCAGGACCTCGCCCAGGCGGAAGATGCGCCCGAAATAGATGTAATGCTGCGCCAGGTGGCTCATGCGGCTGCTCGAGCTCTCGAGGCCGAGCAGGAGGGAGCCCTGCACGAACTGCTTGCCGCGCTCGAGCTCCTCGCCGGAAACCGGATGCCGGATCAGGCGGCGCAGTTCCTTCATCACGAGCTCGACCACGCGCGCCGCGGCCCCCGGTGCGGCCGCCGCCGACACCGCCAGCGTGCCGGCGTCGCGGTAGAGGTTCACGGTGGATTCGATGGAATAGACCAGGCCGCGCTTTTCGCGGATATTCTGGAAAAGGCGCGAGCTGATGCCGCCGCCCAGGATGGTGCACAGCAGATGGGCGCAGTAACGGTCCTCGGAAAGCAGCGGCGGGCAGGGGACCCCCAGGCACAGGTGAACCTGTTCCAGATTGTTCTTCCTGCGCAGCCGCCGGCCGGGGCGCACGGCAGGCGGGGGGCCGAAATCGGCGGGCGCGCCCGGCGCGAGCGGCCCGAAATGGCGTGCCGCCAGGTCGCGCACCTCCCGGTGCCGGATGTTGCCGGCCGCGGCGAGCACCATGTTGCGCGCCGTGTAGTGGCGCCGGAAGAACTCGAGGATGTCGCGCCGCCTGATCCCGGCCACGGAGGCCTTGCTGCCCGACACCGGCCTGCCCAGAGGGTGGTCCGGCCAGAAGCTCTCCAGATAGAGGTCGTGGACGAGATCCTGGGGCGAGTCCTCGATGGTGTTGATCTCCTCGACGATGACGTTGCGCTCGCGCTCGATCTCGGCCGGCGGAAAGGTCGGGTGCAGGACGATGTCGGAGAGGATCTCGAACGCGTGCGCGAGATGGCGGTCGATGACGCGCGCGTACAGGCCGACGTACTCCTTGTCGGTGAAGGCGTCCAGCTGCCCGCCCACGGAATCGATGGCGCGCGCGATCGCGCGCGCGGAGCGCCGCGTCGTTCCCTTGAAGAGCAGGTGCTCGATGAAATGGGAAACGCCGTGCAGGTGGGGCGGTTCGAAGCGCGAGCCGCCGATCACCCAGATGCCGAGCGAGACCGAGCGCAGCTGCGGCATGGCCTCGCTGAGGACGGTGAGGCCGTTTTCCAGCCGGCAAAGCTGAACGTCGGCTCCGGGCTCCGGGTTTCGTCGCATGGGCGGACGCGCCGTCGGAACAATGGGGCCTGCGTCGGATGCATCGCGCTTGCGCTCGTCCCGCAGGCGCTTCGCATTGTAAGGCATTCGCCGGCGCATGAAAAGGCCCCGGGCGCATTGCGACGCCGGATGCATGCCGCAGGCCGAGCTCCCATTGCGCCCGCCTGCTCCGCTGCGATCGCCCCGCGACCCGTCGTGTCCGCGGCGCATCGATCCCCTCGCTCCCCGACGCGCGTTTTGCGCGGGTGCCGCCCGACAGCTGACGGCCGTCGGCACGCGTGGTATCGTTTCCCTGCGATGGCGCCGGTCAATCTGGTCGGAAAGACGGTCGCTGAAATCGCGGAACTGCTGGCGCCCTTCGCCCAGCCCGCGTTCCGCGCGCGCCAGATCTATGCCGGCATCTACCGCCGGCGCCTCCGGGACTGGGACGGGTTCACCGACATCCCCCGCGGGTTGCGCGAGCGGCTCGGCGAGAGCTTCGCGCTCGGCTACCCGCGCCCGCGGGCGGTCTTCGTCTCCCGCGACGGGGCGCGCCGCTACCTGCTCGAGGTCGGGCGCGGAGACAGGATCGAGGCCGTGTTCATCCCCGAACCCGCGCGCGACACGATCTGCGTCTCCACCCAGGTCGGCTGCGCCGTGGGGTGCCTCTTCTGCGTCAGCGGCCGGGTGCCGCTGCGCCGCAACCTGAGCGCCGGCGAGATCGCGGGCCAGGTGCTGGCTCTGCAGTCCGAGCACGGGTGCGTGCGCCGTCGCCTCAACGTGGTGATCATGGGCATGGGGGAGCCCCTGCACAACTACGACAACGTCGTGCGGGCGCTGCGGCTCATGACCGATCCCGAGGGCATGGCGATCCCGCCGCGCCGCATCACGCTTTCCACCGCGGGAGTGGTGCCGCAACTGGAGCGCCTGGCGCGCGAGCCGGTGGTCCCCAACCTCGCGGTCTCGCTCAACGCCACCACCGACGAGGTGCGCGACCGCCTCATGCCCATCAACCGCCGGTGGAACATCGCCGCGCTCCTCGAGGCCTGCCGCAGGCTCCCGCTCGAGCCGCGCCGCCGCATCACCTTCGAATACGTGCTCGTTGCCGGCGTCAACGACAGCCCCGAGGACGCGCGCCGGCTCGTGCGCCTGCTCGCCGGCCTGCGCACGAAGGTCAATCTGATCCCGCTCAACGCCGACCCGCTGGTGCCCTTCGCGCCCCCGAGCGCGAAGCGCGTGCTCGAGTTCCAGAGCATCCTTGCCGCAGGGCGCGTCACCGTCCGCGTGCGCAAGCCCAGGGGCAAGGACATCGCCGCGGCATGCGGAATGCTGGCCGCCCGCGAATAAAGGGACGCTCCCCTATTTCGCGCGCCCGGCTGTTGCGCATGACCGCGCGCCGACCAAGAAGCGGATGGGAAAATGGTGAGCGTCCCTATTTTAGGGCGATGGCGGCCATCATGCGGCCGGCGCGCGCGCCTTCGGCCCGGTACGAAAAGAACAGGTCGCTGCGGCAGCGCGTGCAGGCGCGCATCATGAAAACGCGCTCTCTCGCGACCCCCGATCGGCGCAGCTGCGCGTCCAGCGCCGCGGGCAGATCCAGCATGTATTTCCCGCCCCGCTCCGGGTGCGGCCGCACGGGCGCGCGGGCGCCCCAGGCGTCCGCGAACGCCCGCGCCACCTCCGGCCCCACCTCCATGCAGCACGGGCCGATGCCGGGGCCCACGGCCACCAGGAGGTCTCCGGGATCGCAGCCCCAGAGGTGCAGAGCGCGCACCGTCTTGGTGACGATGCCCGCGAGCACGCCGCGCCATCCGGCATGGAGCGCGGCGATCGTCCGCGTCGCCGGATCGGCCACGAGCAGCGGGTAGCAGTCGGCGACCTGTACCGCCAGCGCAATCCCCGCGCGCCGCGTCGCGAGCACGTCGCCCTCCGGCCCGGGATTCCATCCGCCGGCGTAATCTTCTATGATATGCAGGCGATCCGAGTGAACCTGCCTCAAGGTCGCCAGGCGGGCCGAGGACAGGCCGAGCGCGCACAGAAAGCGGCGCCGGTTCTCCTCGACGCGCCCGAACTCATCCGCGGACGTGCGGCCGAGATTGAAGGGCGCGCCGGCCGGCGGGCCGACGGTCCCTGCGCGCAGGGAGAAGCCGTGCCGCACGAACGGAAGCTCTTCGAAAGCCTGGCAGCGGTAATGCGGGACCCCGCCGGCGACGCAACGCACGAATCCGGGCGTTTCCATGGGCGGAAATAGTCGCGCCGCCGGCAGGTGCATGTCAATCGCGGAGCGGAGCATGATCGCGGGCATCGGCATCGATATCGTGGACCTCGAGCGCATGCGCCGGGCGCTCGCAAGACACGGCGAGCGCTTCCTCCGCCGGGTTTTCACCGAGGGCGAGCTCGAATTCTGCCGCCGGCGCCACGACCCGGTTCCCTGCTATGCCGCGCGCTTCGCCGCCAAGGAAGCGTTCTTCAAGGCGCTGGCGACCGGCTGGGCCGCGGGCATCCGCTGGCACGACGTGGAGGTGCGGCGTGCCGAAGGCAGGGCGCCCGAGCTCGCGATCTCGGGTCGGGCGGGCGAGATCGCCGGCGAGCTGGGCGTACGGCGCGCCCTGATCAGCCTGTCGCACTCCGAGGGCGCCGCCGTAGCGCTCGTCCTCCTGGAGAAGTAGCGCGCCGCCAAGGACGCGCGCGGCGCGGTTCGAAGAGTTTTCAGAATCCACGTTCCCTTGTCCGTGCTATCCTTTTTTTGCCCGGCGGAAAGGCCGTCTCTGCCCGAGGCAGCGGCAAACATAGAGGCCCGACGCCACTCAGGAGGACGGAATGAGAAAGCACACTCGCACCCTGTTCGTCTTTGCCGTTCTGGCGCTCTGCGCCGGCTCGGGATGCGCAAGAAAGGAACCGGCACCGCAGCCGGCAGCGGCAGTCGATCCGGCGGCATTGGAGTTGTTCGGAATCCTGCCGGAAGTCATGGAGTCGAAAACAAACCCGGTGACCGAGGAAAAGGTCGCCCTGGGGCGCATGCTCTACTACGAAAAGCGCCTGTCGAAGAGCCAGCAGATCTCCTGCAATTCCTGCCACATGCTGGACAACTACGGGGTTGACGGGCAGCCGACGTCCGAGGGCCACATGGGGAAACTGGGCGACCGCAACTCGCCGACCGTCTACAACGCCGCCGGGCATTTCGTTCAATTCTGGGACGGCAGGGCCGAGAGCGTCGAGGAACAGGCCAAGGGGCCGGTCACGAACCCCGTCGAGATGGCGATGCCGGCCGAAACGGTCGTCATCGCCGTGCTCAAGTCGATGCCGGAATACGTGGACGCTTTCAAGAAAGCCTTTCCCGAAGAGAGCGAGCCGGTCACCTTCGACAACATGGCGAAAGCCATCGGCGCCTTCGAACGCAAGCTGGTGACGCCGTCGCGCTGGGACAGATTCCTTCAGGGCGATCAGGCGGCCCTGACGGACGAGGAGAAGGCGGGCTTCAACGAATACATCAGTGCCGGTTGCCAGACCTGCCACGCCGGGACGTATGTCGGCGGGAACCTGTTCCAGAAGCTCGGCTTGGTCAAGCCCTGGCCGGACACCTCGGACACCGGGCGGGAGAGAGTGACCAAGAGCGGGGCCGACCGCATGGTCTTCAAGGTGCCCTCCCTGCGCAATATCGATAAGACGGCGCCCTACTACCATAACGGGAAAGTGGCCACGCTCGAGGAGGCCGTCTCGACCATGGCCGAGTATCAGCTGGGCAGAGTCCTGACCAATAAACAGGTCAGGGCGATCGTCGCTTGGCTCCGATCCTTGACCGGGGAGATTCCGGCCGCTTACATCCAGGAACCGCGATTGCCGAAATCCACGGCCAAAACCCCGAAGCCGGATGTGTCCGAGTGAAAGATGCCAATGCCATCGAAGACGAAGAAATATGCAGCTTGGGCCGCCCTGGCGTTTGTGCTCGCGATTCAGTTCATCCGTCCGGAGCGAACCAATCCGCCCGTCGACCCCGCAGCGACGTTCGAAGCGGTCGCCAAACCCGACCCGCAGCTGGCGGCTATCGTGCGGCGCGCCTGCCGCGACTGCCATTCGCACGATACAAAATGGCCCTGGTACAGCCTGATCGCACCGGTTTCGTGGCTCGTTGCCGATGACGTCGAGCAGGGGCGCGCCCACCTGAATTTCTCCCGGTGGAATCTGCTGAGCCCGGAGATGTCCAAGCTCCGGATGAAGGAGGCCTGCCGCGAAGTCCGAAGCAAGGGGATGCCGCCGTGGCAGTACCGGCTCATGCATCCGGAGGCGCGCATCGGCGACGAGGATGTCGCGACGTTCTGCGACGCCGTCGACCGCATGCCTTAGCCCGCCGGGAGTCTTCCGCCGTATCGGGCGACGGGCAGAGCCTCGCGAGAGGGTTCCGGGAGCGAACGATCATTCTCCGGAGTAGCCGCAAAGGACGGCCGTGGTCGATTCCGGGCCGGCCTCGACGATGCGTACGGCGACGAGCCGGTTCGACGGCAGCCGCACACCCGGCACGCGCGCGCGGATGTAGTTGTCGGTGAGCACTTCCGTGGATCCCTCGCGCCCGCGCCCCGCCAGAGTGATTGCAGGCAGCGTCCGGCCGATCATGCGCCTGCGGAATGCCAGGTTCTTTTCCCGCGAAAGTTGCCGCAGGACCGCGACACGCTCCTGGACCGCAGCGGCGGGAACCGGCGCGCCCATGCCCGCTGCTTCGGTTCCCGGCCTGGCGGAAAAGGGAAATACATGAAGGTAGGACAGCGGCAGCTCCGCGACCAGCGAGCAGGTGGCCTCGAAATCCTCGCGCGACTCGCCGGGGAAGCCGACCATGACATCGGTGCCCAGTCCCGCTTCGGGGATGACGTCCGCGATACGGCACAGCAGTTCCCTGAAGTCCGCCGCGCCGTAAGGGCGGCGCATGTGCCGCAGTATGCGGTCGCTGCCGCTTTGCAACGGTACGTGGAAGTGGCGCGCGACCGCCGGATTGCCGGCAGCCAGGCGCACAAGGGCCCGATCGAAGTGCATGGGCTCGATGCTGCTCAGGCGGATGCGGCCGAGTCCGGGGAGCGCGAGAATCCGCTCGAGAAGATCCGCGAGCGTGACCGGCTCACCCAGGCCGCGCCCGTAACGCCCGAGGTTGATTCCGGCAAGCACGATCTCCCGGTAGCCGCGTCCGACGAGATCGCCGAGCAGGCGCAGGACCTCGCCGGGACGTGCGCTGCGCTCAGGGCCGCGCACCCGGGGCACGATGCAGTACGAGCAGCGGCCGTCGCAACCGTCCTGGATCTTGACGCAGGGGCGCGTCCGGCCGGCTCCCGCCCCCGGGCCGGCAGGCGCAAAATCGCGGGCTCCCGAAAGCGCGCTGCAGTAAACGGCAGCGCCCCCGGCTCCGGCCGCTTCGGCCATCAGATCCGCCAGGCGCTCCTTGTCGGCGTTGCCCGCCACGATGTCGACGCCGGGAAGAGCCGCGAGCCCCAGCGGGTCCCTCTGTGCGTAACAGCCGGTGACGGCGATGCGGGCGGCGGGATTCTCGCGCCGGAAGCGGCGCACCGCCTGGCGTGCCTGCTGATCCGCCCGGTGCGTGACCGTGCAGGTGTTGACCACGATCCACTCGGCGTCCCGGTGACTCCGGGTCTCCACCATCGAGCGGCGCTCCAGGGCGGCGCCCAACGCCGCGCTGTCGGCCTGATTGCAGCGGCAGCCAAAAGTACACACAAAAAATAGGGACGCTCCCCTGTTTCTCATGCCGTGATCAATTGCCGTCCGGGAAATTGGGGAGCGTCCCCTTTTTCAGGTCGCGATCCTGCTGCTCGACCTGCTCGGCGAGCCTGCGCTTGTATGCGTGGAGGCGGGCGGCAAGCGCGGCGTCCGAGCGCGCCAGGATCTGCGCCGCGAGCACGGCGGCGTTGGTCGCGCCCGCCTTGCCGATTCCCATGGTGGCCACCGGGACTCCCGCCGGCATCATGGCGGTGGAAAGGAGCGCGTCCAGTCCCTTGAGCGAGGAGGAGTCCATAGGCACGCCGATCACGGGCAGGATCGTGTGCGCGGCCAGCACGCCGGCCAGATGGGCCGCGGCTCCCGCGCAGGCGATCACCACCTGGATGCCGCGCTCTTCCAAGGTCGCGGCGTAGCGGTGTGTGCGATCGGGGGAACGATGGGCGCTGGCGACCGTGATCTCGCAGGGGATCTCGAACTCCTTGAGGAGCGCGAGCATGCCCTCGATGACGGGGCGGTCCGATCCGCTGCCGAGCACTACGGCTACTTTGGGTTTCTGCACGGGGCCATCCTCCTGCGGCTGCGCGCGCCGACGCGTTCAGGCGTTTTGCGGCCTGAGACCCTTGGCGCCGATGTCGCGGCGGTAGTGCATGCCGTCGAAGTGGATCTTGTTTACCGCCTCGTAGGCGGCCATCATGGCTTCGGCCAGGTCTGCGGCCACGGCGGTCACGCCCAGGACCCTGCCTCCGTGCGTCACGAACGTACGGTCGCGGCGGGCGGTGCCGGCATGGAAAATCACGACGCGGCGGTCCTCGGCCGCCATCTCGAGGCCGGTGATGACCTTGCCTTTCTCGTAGCTGCCGGGATAGCCGCCCGAGGCGAGAACCACGCACACGGCCGCGCTGTTCGACCAGCGCGCCTCGTACTCGCCCAGTCGCCCACCGGCCAGCAGCTCGCAGAGCAGCGCGAGATCGCTCTCCAGCCGGGGCAGGATCACCTGGGCTTCCGGGTCGCCCATGCGCACGTTGAATTCCAGGACCTGGGGCCCGGCGGCGGTGAGCATCAGACCCGCGTAGAGGATGCCCTGAAAGGGAGAGCCTTCGGCGCGCATCCCGGCGATCGCGGGCCGGATGATCCTGTCGAGAACCGCCCGCTCGAGCTCCGGGCCGAGAATATGGTCGGTCGAATAAGCCCCCATGCCCCCGGTGTTCGGGCCCTGGTCGCCGTCGAAGACGGCCTTGTGGTCCTGCGCGGCGACCGCGGGCACGATCGCCTCGCCGTCGGTGAATACGATGTAGGAAGCCTCGCTCCCCTCCAGGCAATCCTCGATGATCACGCGGTCGCCCGCCGCTCCGAACTCCCGCGCCACCATGATCCGGCGAACGGCCTCGGCCGCCTGCTCGCGGTCGCGCGCCACGACCACTCCCTTGCCCGCAGCCAGTCCGTCGGCCTTCACGACCAGGGGGTAACGCGCCGCGCTCGACTCCAGGAATTCAAGCGCCTCGTCCGCCCGGCCGTAAACCGCGAACGGGGCCGTGGGAATCCCGTGGCGCGCCATGAACTCTTTGGCGAAGACCTTGCTCGATTCCAGGCGCGCCGCGGCGCGCCCCGGCCCGACGACGGGCAGGCCGCGCGCCCGCAGGAAGTCGGCCAGGCCGGCGGCCAGCGGAGCCTCGGGGCCCACGACCACGAGGTCGATCTTTTCCCTCGCGGCGGCGCGGGCGAGCTCCTCGTGATCCGCCGGGTCGAGCGCCAGGCAGTGCGCTTCGCTCTCGATCCCTGCGTTCCCCGGAATGCACACGACGCGGCGCACCCTCGGGCTGCGCCGCAGTTTCCATACCAGGGCGTGTTCCCTGCCCCCGGATCCGATGACCAGAATTCGCATCGAAGTTACCGTGCCGAACGGAGCCGGCGCCCGCCTACCCGTCCAGCTTCAGAGATTTGAGATACTCGCGGAAGGCCGGGCCCAGCTCCGCGCTCTTGAGGGCGAATTCCACGGTCGCCTTGAGAAAGCCCAGCTTTTCCCCGGCGTCGTGGCGCCTGCCGCGGAATTTGTAGCCCACGATGCGCTCGCGCCCGAGCAGCCTTTCGAGCGCATCGGTCAACTGGATCTCGCCTCCCGCGCCGCGTCCGGTCTCTTCGAGCACCTCGAAAATCGTCGGCGTCAGTATGTAGCGGCCGATGATCGCCATGTTGGAAGGGGCCTCCTCGACGCTCGGCTTCTCGATCATCTCCGCCACCTCGAAAACCCCGTCCGCGGGAGAGCCCACCGGTTTTCCCGCGATGATCCCGTAACGCGCGACCTCCTCGCGGGGCACCTCCATGATGGCGATCACGCTGCAGCGGTGGCGCCGGTACACCTCCATCATCTGGCCGATGCACGGCTCCTCGCCCTCGATGATATCGTCTCCCAGGAGAACCGCGAAGGGCTCGCCGCCGACCAGGTCGCGCGCCACCAGGATGGCATGCCCCAGGCCCAGGGCTTCCTTCTGCCTCACATAGGCGATCTGGACCATATCGGAGACGGCGCGCACCAGGCTCAGCAGATCGGACTTGCCCCTCTCTTCGAGGACGCGCTCGAGCTCGAACGAAACATCGAAGTGATCCTCGATGGCGTTCTTCCCGCGGCCGGTGATGATGATCATATTCCTGAGCCCGGAGGCCACGGCTTCTTCCACGGCATACTGGATTATGGGCTTGTCGACCAGCACCAGCATCTCCTTCGGCTGTGCCTTGGTGGCCGGCAAAAAGCGCGTCCCGAGGCCCGCGGCCGGAAAGACAGCCTTTCGAATTTCGCTCATGCTCGTGCCTCCGCTCGGGCCTCCCGGCAGGCGGGCCGGGGGCGAACCCATTCAAGCAATGCCCCGGATCAAAGTCAATGGGGAGAATGGGCGGCGGCGGGCGGAAGCCGTTCGCCGGTTTCACGCTTTGACAGTGCCGCCGGAGCGCGTATATTGTGTAGCGCGCAAACAGGGCCGCATCGTCACTCCGCGATCATGGGACCGGGAACGGCCGTCGCCGCCCGGCCCGGGGAGCGCGTGCGGTCCGCCGGTCGCGGGGAAGGGAAATGCTCGACAAGAATTTCGTGCGCAACAACCTCGACTTCGTCATGGAGCGCTTGGCCGCGCGCGGCGGCGAATACCCGATCCGGGATCTCGTCGCCGCCGACGCCGAGCTGAAGAAAGCGACCTTGCGGGCGGAGGAGTTGAGGCGGGCGCGCAACGAGGCCTCCGAAGCCATCGGCAGGCTGAAACGCGAGGGGCACGACACCAGCGCGCAACAGGCGCAGGTCAAATCGATTTCCGCCGAAATCAAGGCCCTGGAGGAACAGGCGCGGGCGCTGGAAGAAAGACTGAACTCGCTGCTGCACAATATTCCCAACCTGCCCCATGCCTCCGTTCCGGTCGCCGCCGACGAAAGCGGCAACCTCGAAGCGCGTCGCTGGGGAAAGGCCCCGGAGTTCGATTTCCCGCCCCTGGATCACGTGGATCTGGGCACCGCCCTTGGGATCCTCGACATGGAGCGCGCCGTCAAGATCGCCGGCACGCGCTTCGCGCTGCTCTGCGGCCAGGGTGCGCTGCTCGAGCGCGCCCTGATCAACTTCATGCTCGACGTCCATGTGCGCCACCACGGGTACAAGGAAGTGCTGCCGCCCTTCGTGGCCAATTCGACGAGCCTGTTCGGCACCGGCAACCTGCCGAAGTTCGCCCAGGACCTGTTCAAGCTCGAGGGCACCGACTACTACCTCATACCGACGGCGGAGGTCCCGGTCACCAATATCTACCAGGGGGAAGTGATCGACGGCGAAACGCTGCCGCGCAAGTTCGTGGCCTACACCCCGTGCTTCCGCAGCGAGGCCGGATCCTACGGCAAGGACACGCGCGGGCTGATCCGCCAGCATCAGTTCGACAAGGTGGAACTGGTGAAGTTCGCCCACCCTTCCAGCTCCTACGACGAGCTGGAGAGCCTCACGCGCGACGCCGAGGATATCCTGCAGCGCCTGGGGCTGCACTACCGGGTCGTGGTCCTGTGCACCGGAGACATGGGATTCGCCAGCGCCAAGACCTACGACCTCGAGGTCTGGCTGCCCAGCCAGAACCGCTTCCGCGAGATATCGTCCTGCTCGAACTTCGAAGCCTACCAGGCGCGGCGCGCCAACATCCGCTTCCGCGACGCCCAGGGAAAGCGGCACTACGTCCATACGCTCAACGGCTCGGGCCTGGCCATCGGCCGGACCTGGCTGGCCATTCTGGAAAACTACCAGCAGAAGGACGGCACCGTCCTGATACCCGAAGCCCTGCGACCGTACATGGACGGCCGGGAGCGCCTTACCAGAGAGGAATGACCCCCGGGCGGCTCCGGCCGCCGGCAGGCACGCGGCAAATGTTTGAATTCAAAAGACATTTCGCCTGAATTGCTTGACTCCCGGCCCGGCCGCTGATATGGTCTGGCACATGGATCAAGTCGAGGCGCCGCCGCTTCCTCCTCCTTCCCCCTGGCCGTCGAGGCTGCGGGCGCTCTTCGAGGTGCTCGTCCTGTCGGGCCTCGTTTCGAGCTTCATCGCGGCGCTGCCTTTCGCCCTCATTGCCGGCGTGAACCTGGAAGTGACCAGCGACGCGCGGCTCATGGCGGGCTTCCTGATGTCGGACGCCGCGGTCACCTTTCTCCTTCTGCTCTTGCTGCTCCTGGCAAGCGGCGAGGAGCCGGCGGCCATGGGATTGCGTTTCGGCGGCCGCTGGGCGCGCGAGGCGTTGCTGGGAGCGGCGGTGGTTCCCCTCCTCTTCGCAATGAGTTTCCTCTTCTCCGCGATCTTCCAGACGCTTCTGCCGCAGCATTTTCTCGAGCACAATCCCCTGACCGAGGCCATCCGGACGCCCGGCGACCTGGCGCTGATGGTGCTGTCAGGCCTGATCGTCGGCGGGCTGAAGGAAGAAATGCAACGGGCCTTCATCATCACGCGCTTCCGGTACCTGGGAGGCGTCAAGCTCGGCCTGGTGCTCTGGAGCGTGGGGTTCGGCCTGGGGCATTACATGCAGGGCCCGCAGGGCATGGTCGCCGCAACCGTTTTCGGCCTGATCTTCGGGATCGTCTACCTGTCCAGGGGCAGCCTGATTGCGCCCATGGTCGCCCACGGCGCATACAACACGCTGGCGGTGCTGGCCTATTGGATAGGGCGCAACGCCGGCGCGTAGATTTCGCCTCTTCCCTTCGGCGCTTCTGACGATATGTTCCTTGACCCATTCCGGTACCGGACCGCGATCGCACGATGAGCGGCGAATTCGCCAACTCGAAACTCCTGGGAGCCCTGCTTCACATCCACCACATGGGCAGGAGCGGGGTTTTGCGCCTGCAGCGCGGTACGACGAGGAAGCAGCTCGTCCTGCGCGACGGCGCCGTGGCCTATGCCGAGAGCAACCGGCCCGAGGAGCATCTGGCGCGCTTTCTGGTCCGGATGTCGCTGCTGGAGCGCAAGCACTTGCCCAAAGTGACCGCCCTGATGAAGGGCGGGAAAACTTCGGACGAAGCGGTCGCGGCTGCAGCCGGCCTGGAAGCGGAAAAGATCCTGCAAGGCGCGCGCGAGCAGGCCGTGGCCATCCTGGCGACACTGCTTACCTGGCCGCCCGAGGAGCCCAAATTCTATTCGAATGAGGGCCTGCCTCTCCGCCGCCTGAACCTGCGGATGCCGGTTCCCGAGATTCTGGTCCTGGCTGCGCGCCGTGCCGCCTCCAGCCCGGAGCTCATGGCCGCACTCCCCCACGTGCGCGGCGTGGTTTCTCCCGCGGCCAACCGCAACCTGGCCGCGATCCTGCCGCTCGACGGCGCCGAACTGTACGCCTGCGCGCAGTGCCAGGCCCCTCAAGCGGTCGAGGAGCTGTTGAATCTGCTGCCCGCCGGAGCGGCCCAGCCGATCGAAATCCTGCGCCGCCTGCTCCTGCTGGGCCTGCTGACCGTCGAATCGGCACCGTCGGCATCCGACGCCGCCGCGGCGGATGCGCTGCTCGAGCAGATCGAGGCCCAGATCGACGACCTGCTGGCCCAGTACGAGGTGGCGAACTATTACGAGATCCTGTCGGTTCCCACCGATGCCGGTGCGGAGCAGATCCATGCCGCCTATCACGACCTGGCCCGGCGGTATCACCCGGATCGTTTCGAATCCAGGAAATACAGCGATGCGCTGCGCCGCAAGGCGGAACGGCTTTTCACCTTCATCACCGGCGCCTACACGACCCTGAGCGACCCTGCAGCGCGTGCCTCCTACGACGAGGCCAGGAAGACGAAAGAAAGCCAGGTGGAGGCGGCCAGGCAGAGCGTGGCGGCGGTCGACGTCGAGACGGAAAAGATGGCGGAAGCCCTCTTTAATGCCGGCTGCGCCTCGCTGGCATCCAAGGATTACGAGAAGGCCGTCCGCCAGCTCAAGGAATCGGTGTTCCTTCAGCCCAACGTTGCCCGATACCGGTTGTATCTCGGCGTCGCCGAAGCCGCCA
>Ga0272448_1001550_pt1 | contig 30469 bp, 15 predicted proteins | sample YNPCB0191_FD_202220 | JGI IMG/M metagenome (GOLD analysis project Ga0272448, IMG submission 202220) | Hot spring sediment microbial communities from Yellowstone National Park, WY, United States - YNP-CB-019-1 | ecosystem: Environmental > Aquatic > Thermal springs > Hot (42-90C) > Sediment...
TCCACCGTTATACGTCACTTTTCCGACATCTCCTCAACGAATTAATTCGCGTTTACGCCCGTTGCACGCCCCCCGCTGCGACTAATGCGCAGCCACGCTGCAAGAGGGCGCTGACGGCATCGGGATTGTTGGATTCCGCATAAATCCGGATCACCGGTTCCGTGCCGGAGGCGCGCAGCAACAGCCAACTGCCGTCATCGAGCCAGATCTTCAATCCATCACGATCAGAGACACTGCTGACCGGGATGGACAGGAGCTCAGCGGGGATTTCCCGACGAATGGCGGCATATTGCTCAGGCGTGACAGGGCGCTGGAGCAGCAGGTCAATGCGGTCGTAATAATAGACCCCAACCCGCTCGCGCAATTTCGCCAGCAAACCGCGCATCGTCGTGCGATGCATGGCCATCATTTCAATCAATAATAACGCGGCCAGCGTGGCATCGCGCTCGGGAATATGGCCTTTGATGCCGATGCCGCCACTCTCCTCGCCGCCGATGAGAATATCGTTCTCCATCATGAGCTGCCCGATGTATTTGAACCCGATGGGGGTTTCATACAACGGCAGACCATACTGTTCAGCCAACTTGTTGATCATCGTGGTCGTGGAAACGGTTTTCACCACCCCGCCGCGCATGCCGCGATCCTCCACCAGGTGGATGAGCAACAGGGCAAAGACCTGATGCGGTGACAGGTACTCGCCGTCTTCGGTCATGGCCGCCAGCCGGTCGCCATCTCCATCGGACGCCACCGCGCCATCGATGGTGGTCTCTTTCACGGCCACTTGCAGTTGGCGCAACTGCTCCGCGGTGGGTTCCGGGTTCAACCCGCCGAAGCCGGGGTTGCGCTCTCCATGGATCATCTGCACCGCGCAGCCCACCTCGCGCAAGGCGCGATCGAGTACGCCGATGGAGGAGCCGTACAGTGGGTCGATCAAAATGCGCGGCTTCGCCGCGCGGATCACATCGTGGTCGACAAAACCTTCCACCTGCTGCAGGAAGTCGGGCACCAGATCCTCCTGCGACAGGAGCGCCGCATCCGGGCCCAGTTCGCGCACGGCATCCGCATCGAAGGTCGATAACAACGCATTGGCGCGCTCTTCGATGGCCCGCGTGGCCTCGGGGGATGCGGAGCCGCCGAACCACGGCTTAAATTTGATACCATTATATTTTGCCGGATTGTGGCTGGCCGTCACCATGATGCCACCGCCCAGTTGCCGGTGGCTGATGGCGTAGGATACGACCGGCGTTGGCACATTGGTGGGGGACAGGTACACCCGGATCCCTTTGCGGGTAAGCATCGTCGCGGCCAATGCCGCGAACGCTTCCGAGGCAAAGCGATTATCATAGCCGATCGCCATGCCTTGCTCCGCCCGGCCGTCCTCGCGGAGATATTCGCCGATCGCTTCACAAACGACGGCGACACGCTGGAAGGTAAAATCATCGGCGATGACTCCCCGCCAACCATCTGTGCCAAATTTAATCGGTTTCATGTAGTTCCTCCTTCGGTGTGTACAGTACTGACAGCGGCAAGGATGAGCGTATGACTGCAGTCATTACGGTCACATCGTGGAGCATACTGCACCAGAGGAGCCATCTTCATACGGAAATTATACACTCTCTGTCCGCTACCAATTGCCCTGAGTGGTCGGTGATGCACTCAGACGTGTGGCAGATTGTCGACATACCAGCGGTAAGTTGTCAAGGGAGGGGGTGAGCACGGAGGGAAAAGACGGCGAGAAAATTTACGTGGCACGAGGCGCGAGCCACCAGGGCGGCAGGCACAAAAAGACCCCGCCGGCCCGAGGGGGATCGGACTGGCGGGGTCGAAATTCAGGTATCGGAGGTTATCCTACCAGCGATTAGACAGCCACCACCTGCTTGACTTCGGGAACGCGCTCTTTGACAATACGCTCGACACCCATCGACAACGTCTGCTGGGCCATCGGGCATCCGCCGCATGCGCCGGTGAGTTTCACGCGCACGGTGCCATCTTCGTCGACACCGACTAACTCAACATCGCCGCCATCTTCCTGCAGGAAGGGACGGATCGTATCCAGGGCTTCGCGAACTTTTTCTTCCATTCACATTCTCCTTGATCAGGATATCTGTAATTCTACCAATTATGTCGTATTTTGTCCACGGACACGCCGCGATTCGATACGTGTGCGCAGGCAGTCAACGCCACCGATGGCATCGGGGTGAAAACAGACCCCTGTATTCTAGCGCGAATGACTCATCGGATGCAACGTGCCAGACGAAAATTTTTGATAAAGCTGATGTCCGAAAATCGTTCGACCTCCGATGTTCTGTTGATTTCAGAGGTGGGCATCACGGGATGAGCGGACTGTCACGTCCGGAAAGGGGGAATCATGCCGGAGGAACGCATGGAACACGGGATGACGCCCGAAGAAGCGCGCAAGCGCCTCGATCAACTCCGAGAGAAGGAACACCGTGGGGAGTTGACCGTGCATGAAGCCGGGGAAATCACCAAACTGCTGGTGATCCTTGGCGAAAAGAAAGGCGGTGAGCGAGCCGCTTAGCGCGATAAGGCAACGGTGTCAACCGAAGTCAGCAACCAATCGTCAACAGGACGCCGACCGTTCCCCCGCGGTCAGCGCTTTCCCCCGTAACGGGAGCCTCGAATCTATCGCAGCCGGATATACACATTCCCCGGCCGGCGCTGCGCAAAGCCTTTGAGCTCCAGCATCAACAACGCGGCGTTTACTTGCGCCGGGGGGAGTTGCGATTCTTCAATCAAGGCATCCACATGCTTCGTGGTAGTGGACAGCAACGCCAGTATTGCGGCCTCTTCCGGCGGCAGCGCAGGGGCGACGGCGACGGGCGGTTCCGGCGCAGGAGGAAGCGGTGGTGGTTTCGGTGTGGATTTCCGGCGTTGCACCGGTGCGGGGGCCGGTTCAGGCGCCGGTTGCGATGTCGATTCTTCGAATGTCGTGGCCATCATGTCCCAATTGGGCCCGGTCTGGGGATTGATTGCGCGGGGAGCGAGCGGAATTTGCAGGGCGATTTCCTCGAGAATATCGTCCACTGATTCCACCAGCTTGGCGCCGTCGCGCAGCAGCTTATGCGAGCCGCGGCTCTGCACGGAATTCACGCTGCCAGGCACGGCGAATACCTCGCGTCCCTGCTCCAGCGCAAGCGATGCCGTGATTAACGCCCCGCTCTTCTCCGGCGCTTCCACCACCACCACGCCCAGCGCGAGCCCGCTGATAATGCGATTGCGTACCGGGAAGCTGCTGCGCGTGGGCGGAGCGCCCGGCGGCATTTCGCTGACCACCGCGCCCGCGGCGGCGATGCGTTCGTACAGTCCGGTGTGCTCGGGCGGGTAAATGACATCGATGCCGCTGCCCAGCACCGCGATGGTCCGTCCGGCACTGCGCAGGCAGCCTTCATGCGCCGCGCCGTCCGCGCCCAGCGCCATGCCGCTCACCACGGTGAAACCGCGCCGGGAGAGCTCGGCGGCCAATTCTGCCGCCACGTGGCGGCCGTAGGGAGAGGCGTGGCGCGAGCCGACAATGGCGATAGCCTGCTCATCCGCCGGCAGCAGCGCCCCTTTCACGAAGAGCACCACCGGAGGGTCGGCAATGGCCCGCAACCGCACCGGATATCCTGCCTGGTGCAGGCCGATCACCTGGATGCCCAGCCGGGCTAACCGCGCCAGCTCGCCCTCGGCGTTGCGGTTGGCTGCCTGCAACAACCGCTCACAGCCGGATGCTGTGAGATGCGCCTGCGCCGTCCACTCGCGCGGCGTGGCGTCGAGGATGGCTTGCGGATGTTGAAACACCTCCAGGAGACGCAAGGCCGCCCGCGCACCAAGTTGTGCACATGCCAGGATATACCAGGCCTCGGTTTCGTTCATGAGTGCATAGGTTCGCGCAGAGGTGCCGTAATTCCTGCTCAAGCGGATAGAAGGATTGGATAAGATTGCGTCTGCCTTACTCCCAGCCTTAACATATTCACCTATTGACATACTTACAGAGATGAATATACTATCGGGTATGGCATATGAACGACTGGCACAGCAATTCAAAGCGTTGAGCGAGCCGGCGCGGTGGCGCATCCTTGAGCTCTTGCCGGTGGCGAAGGACTGCGAGAGCGTCTACAACGTCTCCGAGCTCGCCGAGGAGCTGGGCATTCCGCAACCCACCGTCTCGCATCATCTGCGTGTGCTGCACCAGGCGGGCCTGGTGCAGTGTGAGAAAATGTGCCGGGATGTCTACTACTGGATCGACCAGCCCGCCGTGGAGGCGGCGCTTGCAGCCTGCCAGCAGGTGATATGTTCACCTAACTCCTCGGTCCCCGTCCCTGAAAAGGACGGGGGAGAAACGGGAGAAATCCACCCGTAATTCATACTATCCGCTAGTATCGCCCCTTCCTTCGTAGGGAAGGGGCCGGGGGTTAGGTAAGCAACAACTGAAACACATTTATCATTCGCCATCGTGGCAACAGGGGAAGGCAGATCATGTTTTATCGTGAATTGGGACGCACCGGGTTGAAGGTCTCGCAGCTCGGTTTCGGCGCTATGCGCCTGCCGATGGTCGGGGAAGGTCCGGAGGCGCGGGTGAATCGGGAACTGGCCATCCCGATGATCCATCGCGCGTTCGAGGGGGGCGTGAATTATATCGATTCCGCCATCGGATACTGCAACTCGGACAGCCAGTGTGCCGTCGGCGATGCATTGAAAGGCTGGCGCGAGAAGATCATCGTCTCCACCAAGAATCACTACTACGGCGAAGATGAGAAGGAATGGTGGACGCACCTGGAAAACAGCCTAACGCGCCTGCAGGTGGAATACATCGACATCTACAATCACCATGGTATGGGCTGGGAAGGCTACACGACGCACGTGCAGCCGCGCATCGGACAGTGGATGCAGAAGGCGAAGGCGCAGGGGTTGATCAAGCACATCTGCAACTCCTTCCACGACAACAACGAGGCGTTGATCAAGCTTGTCGACTCGGGGTACACCGAATCGATCACCCTGCAATACAACATTCTCGACCGCGGGTTGGAAGAAGGCATCGCCTATGCGCATGAACACGGCGTGGGCATCGTGGTGATGGGCCCAGTCGGCGGTGGGCGCCTCGGTAACCCCAGCGATGTGCTGCAGACGCTCATCCCCGGCGTGGAGCGCGTGCCGGAGCTGGCCCTCCGCTTTGTGCTGGCCAATCCGAACGTTACCGTGGCGCTCTCCGGCATGAGCACCATGCAGCAGGTGGAAGAGAATCTCGCCACTGCCGCCGATCCCGTCAGCCTCTCCGAAGCGGACAAGGCCGCCATCGCGGAGCATCTCGAACGGCTGCACAAAATGGCCGACCTCTATTGCTCCGGTTGCAACTACTGCCAGCCGTGCCCGCAGGAGGTGAATATCCCGCTCATCTTCGGCTCGTACAACCTCGCCCGCGTCTACGGCTTGTGGGATACCGCCCGCGAAGGCTACAAGCAAATCGGTGTCCTCCCCTGGCTGAAAGGCAAGAAGGGTGACGCCTGTAGCGAATGCGGCATCTGTGAGGACAAGTGCCCGCAGAAACTCCCCATCCGCCGTCAGCTCGCCGAAGCGCACGCGGCGCTGTCAGCGAATGGAAAAGAATAGGGTAAGCATGGGGGTGTGGGGGTAGTGATACTTCCACACCCTGTCTTGTCTATCCTGAATACCACTATGCCCTTCGCTTCTCCGAATAAATGCAAAAAATCTTCAGCAGGCTGTAGTATTCACGGCTTGAGATTCGACTACTATAATAGGGAATGTCATGCGGGGGTAGGCCGGTGGAGAATGATGGCGTCCTGGTAGAAAGGGCATTGCACGGGAATTTGCAGGCGTTCGGGCAATTGGTGGGGAAATACCACCATCCGCTCACCGCGTCGGCATGCCAGATCATCGGGCAATCCGAGGATGCGGAATATCTGGCACAGGAGACACTGCTGACCGCCTACCAGCGGCTGAGCAAGCTTCGCGAGCGAGAAAAATTCCGCCCCTGGCTCTTCTCCATTCTCCGCCACAAATGCCTCGATTATCTCCGCACCCGGCATTGCGAACCACTGTCGCTCGATGATTTCCCGGAAATCCCCACCACCCCGATGAGCTTCACCGACGGGGATATCCTCGAATTGCTCGGACGCCTCTCGTTCGACGACCGGCTGGTGCTGACCGCGCGCTATCTCTACGATCTGGATTACGAGGATATTGCGCCGATTCTCGGCACGAACATCCCCACCGCACGCATGCGCTGCATGCGCGCGCGCGATCGGTTGCGCACGCTGATGACGCAGGCGGACGAAGATGAGACGCGACAACTCTTGCAGCACGCCATGGGCGCCGTGGCCCTCGGCATCACCAGCGATTCATTCGTCCATCGCGTGCTCCGGGAGGTGCAGGCCAACACCGTGCCGTCCCCTGCCGCCGCGGTGCCCACACCGGCGTTGGCGGCTCCATCCACCCCCACCTGGCTGGCGGCATCCTGGTGGCGCGTGGTTGCCGGAGCGCTCCTCATCGGCGGCGGCCTTGCGGCGATCGGCTTAGCGCGGTCGCACCCGGGCAACGAGGCAAATATCAATACCTGTATGAGCAAGGTGCGCCAGTTGACCATCGCCACATCCACGTACTGCCAGGATCACGAGCAGCGGTATCCCGGCATCGCCTGGGTGAAGGATATCGCCCACACCCTTGGCGATAAACCGGAAGCCTTCCAGTGCCCGGAAACGCCGGCTGCGGCTTCGAAAGGAAAAGTGAGTTACGGGTACAATGGCCTGCTGGTGCGGGCCGATGGCAGCGGTGTGGCTGAAGCGCAAATCATCAACCCGGCCGAAGTGGGCGTCATTTGCGATGCCGACCGGCTGCGGCCATTTCCCAATGGCGGGTTGATCGGCGGCGGGGCGCTGCAGAATCCCGCGAACATCGCCGTGCAGCCCCTTGCCCGCCACCGGCAAGGCATCGTCATTGGGTATGCCGATGGGCATGTGCAATACACGCAGGCCAGCCCGGATAATCGTGATGCGGCGAATCCCATTACCCGCGCGTTCTCCGCGGCAAGCACGCTCGGGATGATCGATAATCCTGCCGGCGGGCTGGGCAATTTTTCCGTGCCCGCTGGGGCCAGTTCGGCCCGCATCATGCTCGGTGGAGACTACTGTACGTATCCTATTCTGTGCGCTGCCGCCGAGGGGTGGAAGCAGCAAGCCCATGCGGATTACCTCACCAACGGTTTCACTGGCCAGCATGCCCCGCGTACCGCACCGGGAGATGATCGGGATTATCTCTGGGGATGTGCCGATGATGAAAGGCCGACCGGCAACGCGATTCCCATTGCGCGCGATGCGCTGGTCATCATCATCGCCAAAGGGAGCAAGATCCCGTTCGTCGAGCCAAAAGGCGTAGCGAAAGATATCGTGGTGCTGGATTATGCCCAGCTCAGGGCGTTCTTCAGCCAGGGGCGGTTCGATGGGCGGTTCCAGGCATACACTTACGATAACTACAGCGGCACGGCGCGCTATTTCTGCCGGCAATTCGGCGAGAACGGGCAGCCGCTGCAAACTGCCAGCAATTGCATACGCTGTGCGAATGATCCGGAAATGGTAGCGAAGATCGCCCATGATCCATACGGCATCGGCTACTGCTCATCCGCCTTTCTCGACACCACGCGGGTAGCTGTGGTGAATTTGCAACTGCCGAACGGGCGAATCGTCCAATTCTCCCGCGACGGGGTGCTGCACCGCGCGCAGACGGCCACCTCCTGGCCGCTGGTGCGGACGCTTTATGCTGAGTGCGGCGGGAAAGCCGCGCTGCCCAACGGCATTGCGGCTACCATGCTCGCCCCACGGGCCTCCGGCACCAGCGCGCTCCAGGCCAGCCCGCTCTTCGCTACGGGATTCGTCAGGCCGTAACCGCCGCCACCTCCGGCAGATACCCGCCCTCTTCGCACAAGCGGCGGCGCAGGGTGGCGGTGTCTACCGTGTGTACGTCCTGCACCGGCTGGGCGGCGGTGAGCGCGGCGGCCAGGCCGGCGGCTTCGCCCAGGCCAAGGCAGACGGACATGACGCGGATGCTCGATTGCACCGGGCGGTCGCAGGAGATGGAGCGACCCGCCACCAGCACGTTGGACAATCCCTTCGGCGTCAGACAGCGGTAAGGGATGCCATGCGATTCGCCCTTTTGGTAATTCTCATAGCGCGCCATCACATCGAGCTGCCCCGCGCGGCTGGCGGCGATTTCGTTTTTCGCCGTGTGGATATCCACCGGGTAAGCGTTGCGGCAGACTTCGTCAGGGAAACTGCGCCGGGCGAGGAAGTCGTTGATATTCAGCACATAATCGCCGATGATGCGGCGCGTCTCGCGGATGCCCAGCAGGGAGGCGGTGGAGGCCAGGAAGGCATTGGCGAAGGCGGGATGCATTTCCGCCAGCGCGTCGCGGAGGGCCTTCGCGATCTTCCGCCCCTGTACCAGCGCCTTTGAGACGCTCTCCGGCTCGGTGTTGTCGACATCCCACACGTGCCCGGCGTTGAAGCCGACGGTGCGCGGGCCGATGAGATCATTGCAGAGGTGCATGTCCGGGATCTCCGGGTAGCGGCCCGATTTCATGATCGCTGTGATGGTGTCCGGCCACAGGCGCGCGCCATAGCGGTAGGCGTATTCATCCACATTGGTGAGCACAAAGCAGAGCGTCGCCGGCATCAACTCGCCGTGCTCATCGCCTTTGGCAAACTCGGCGCCCGCCCATGCCGCCACATCGCCGTCGCCGGTGCAGTCGACGTAGACTTTCGCGCGGTATGCCGTCAGACCGGCTTTATTCGCGAGGAGCAATGCGGAGACCGTTCCCGGCCCGTCCATCTCTACCGCCGCCAGCGCGGTGTTGAAGAGCACGCATGCGCCGGCACCGGTGACCAGGTCATCGTAGATGCGCTTGAGTAGTTCCCCGTCGATGGGGCTTCCCTGCACCTCTGGCGCCACGTGCGGCATCCCCTGCTTGCAGGCAGTGAAGACCCGCTCAGCCAGCCCGCGCACCACCTGCTTCTCCTGGTCGCCAAAGGTCATCCACGCCGGCACCAGCCCGGCCGTGCCCATGCCCCCCAGGCAGCCGGTGGCCTCCACCAGCAGCGTCCGCGCCCCCTCCCGCGCCGCCGCCGCCGCCGCCGTACACCCGGCCGGCCCGCCGCCGACCACAATCACATCCCACGAATCATCCAGCGGAAGCGGGCGCTCCCGTAATGTAAAGGTCGCCATGGTGATCCTCCCTATAATGCGATTTTCGCGGCGGGGGGTGAATTGCCTGCTACAGGATAGTAATAATGCAAATCATTATGCCAACAGTGAGAGATTTGCTGCCATGTACCCTCGATGAATCCGCTGGACCGGATTGCCAGGAATACTTATCATGTGTATTATCCGTAAGACAGATTGGTAATACCGGGTGCCAAGCCTACCGAATGTTTATTGGAGACCGGTGCGCGAATCTGATTTCAATGCCATATTCGCCGGGGAGCTTGGAGATGAAAAAGTCGCAATTATGGACCGCACTTGCAATAGGGTTGTTACTGCTGGTTAGCATGCAATCTGGTTATGCTGATCAGCCATGGACACAATCCGGAGCCAAAGTCGGACAAGAGATAACCGGTCCAGACGGGGCCAAAATGGTCTGGGTACCGGCGGGGGAATTTACGATGGGTGCCGATGATCTCGGTGCACCATCACAGCCGGTGCATAAGGTGGTAATTACAAAGGGTTTCTGGCTCGGTAAATGCACGGTGACAATCTCACAATGGAAACGGTACCTGGGAAAGGAAGATGCAACCGTCCAGCCAACAAATGATTATCCGGCAGTTTGCATTACCTGGCAACAAGCTGTTGACTACTGCCGCCATTACGGCATGAGTCTGCCCACGGAAGCACAGTGGGAATATGCCGCGCGTGGACCGGAAGGTCGGAAATATCCCTGGGGTGATCAGTGGGATGTAAAGAAATGTTGCAATGTGGATAATCGCGGTCCTGCAGGTTTTACCTGGCCAGTAGGGAGCTTCCCCGAGGGAACTTCATGGTGTGGCGCTTTAGATATGGCCGGGAATATCTGGCAATGGTGCAATGACTGGTATGATGAGCGCTACTATGCCAATTCGCCGTCAGTAGATCCTCCCGGACCGGCTGATCCGACACCGCAAAAGTATCGCGTACTCCGGGGTGGCTCGTGCAATTGGGATGCCAACGTCTGTCGCTCGGCATACCATGATTGGGGAGACCCCAATAGTCGTACGGGTATTTATGGATTCCGTTGCGTGATAGTTCCTTGAGGTCATATAACCTTCTCTACCATCGTCTGGTCAACTCATGGTAACTGTACCAATGACAAGAGCTCCCCTGGTGGACACCAATACGGCATCCACCAGGGGAGCTCAATGCTGATTACGACTTACGGAGTGATAGTATACACCCCGGAAGTCACCGTGCTACTGAGCATCCCGTTCTGATATGCAATCGCCTTCAGTGTGGTCGTGGCTGCGATGTTGATCGGCGTGCTGTAGATAGTGCCGTTCGTCTCGCTGGGCGTGCTGCCGTCCGTGGTGTAGCGGATAGTCGCGCCGCCGGTCGCGCAGGTGATAGTCACCGTCTGTGCAGAACTGTAAGTGCCTGGGGTGGGGGAGAAGACCGGTGCGGCACAGCCGTACAGACCTTTCACATAGTTCTCCACACCCTGGCGGATGGTATCGCTGGCTGAGTTGTACACCAGCACTTCCGCCAGCCAGCCGGTGAAGTTCGGCGCCACCGCCGCGCCGCCGCCCAGCGTGAAGGTGGTTGGGGTTTGCCAGTATTGTTGCGCGGGCGGGGTGCCGGTGCCCGGCGTCCCGGTCACCCAAGCCTGATAGCCGGATGCTGAAGAGGATACCTCCAGCAGTACCGGGCGGTTATCCGTCGGGATATTGCCCGGATACGCGTTGGTCCGCAGACCGGTGCTGTTCATGAAGGCGTTGAGATAGGCCTGACCGCTGCTGAAGCGGTCATGGGTGTCGGTGGTGCCGGCGTTGTTCTGGCTGAGGTAGGCGAAATCACCGCTGACGTTGGGCACGTAGAGCACGAAGACCATCCCCTGGGTGCTGGCCCCAAAGGTGCTGTTCATATTCGCCGTCGTCATCGTCTGCGAGCCATTGAAGTAGACGGCAGGACGATTGTTAAGCGCGCTGACACTCGCGGCATAGGACGCCGCCCCCGAGGCATCCAGGTGGTTGCTGGTCGCATCGCTCCATGCCGCCATCGTGGAGGTGCCGGTGGGGATAGTCATTCCCGAATACCAGGCCACCAGCCCGGTGGACGGCGGCGGGGTGGGGATGGCATAGTATGCGGAAGCCACGGTGCTGTCGGCCAGACCGGACTTATACGCGATAGCCTTGAGCACGCAATTCCCATTGAGCGTCACGGTGCTGCTGTAGACCGTGCCCACCGTCTCCGTGGGCGTAGTGCCATCGGTGGTATAGCGAACGGTGGCTCCGCTGGTGGCAGTGCTGATGGTCACCGTCTGCGTGGTGGTGTAGGTGCCCGCCGGCGGATTGAAGCTCGGGGTGGCGCAGGTCGTGTTGCTCACCCCGTAGCGATTGTTGATGTACGCCTCCACCTGCTGGCGCACGGTGTCGTCCGCGGTGTTGTAGACCAGCACCTCCGCCACCCAGCCGGTGAACTTCGGACTGTTGCTGCCCCCGCCGCCCAGGGTGAAGGTGGTAGGCGCCTGCCAGTATTGCTGTGCAGGCGGGGTGCCGCTGCCCGCCGTGCCACTCACCCAGGTCTGGTAGCCGGACGGTGAGGACTTGACTTCCAGCAGCACCGGGCGGTTATCGCTGGGGATATTGCCGGGATAGGCATTCGTCCGTCCGCCGCTGCTGTTCAGGAAGGCATTGAGATACGCCTGGCTGCCAACAAAGCGGTCGTGGGTATCCAGCGTACCGCCGTTCATCTGGCTGATGTAGGCAAAGTCACCGCTGACGTTCGGCTGGTAGAGGACAAAGAGCATACCGCCGGTGCTGGAACTGAAGGCGGAACTCATGTTGGCGGTGAGCATGGTCTGTGTGCCATCGAAATAGACGGCGGGCATATTGTTCATCCCGCTGACATTCGCGGCATACGAGGCCGCACCGCTGGCGCTGAACTGGTTGCCGGAACCATCGAGCCAACTGGTCATCGATGAAGTGCCGGGTGAAACGAGCTGTCCGGAGTACCAGGCTGCCAGGCCATTTTGCGGAGGCAATACGCTCGGGATCTGGTAGGCGCCAGTGGCCACACGGCTATCGAGCATCCCGCTCTTGTAGGCAATGGCCTGCAGCAGCACACTGCTGGTGAGCGTCACCGTGGTGCCGACCGTGCCGACCGTCTCCGTGGGCGTGGTCCCGTCCAGGGTATAGCGGATGGTCGCCCCCGTGGTGGCGGTGCTGATCGTCACCGTCTGCGCGGAGGAGTAGAAGCCCGGCGTCACGCTGAAGGTTGGGGTTTCACACTGGTTGAAGGTGTAGACCCCGGAGGTTACCATACTGCTGAGCATGCCGCTCTGGTAGGCGATGGCTTTCAGCGTAGTCGTGCCGGTGATGCTGATCGGCGTGTTGTAAATTGTGCCGTTCGTCTCGCTGGGCGTGCTGCCGTCCGTGGTGTAGCGGATGGTTGCACCGCTGGTCGCCGTACTGATGGTCACCGTCTGCGCCGAGGTGCAGAAGCCCGGCGGTGGGGAGAAGGATGGCGCTGCACACCCGTACAGCCCGCGGACATAATTCTCCACCCCCTGGCGAATGGTGTCGCTCGCCGTGTTGTAGACCAATACTTCCGCGAGCCAGCCGTTGAAGTTCGGTGCGACCGGCGCCCCACCGCCCAACGTGAAGGTGGTGGGCGTCTGCCAGTACTGCTGCGTGGGCGGCGTCCCGCTGCCCGGCGTCCCGCTCACCCAGGTCTGGTAGCCAGATGATGAGGAGGATACCTCCAGCAGCACCGGGCGATTATCGCTCGGGATGTTGCCCGGATAGGCATTGGTACGGAAGCCGGTGCTGTTGATGAAGGCATTGAGATAGGCCTGACTGTTGCTGAAACGATCGTGGGTATCCATGGTGCCGCCATTGTTCTGGCTGATGTAGGCGAAATCGCCGCTGACATTGGGCACGTAGAGCACGAAGAGCATACCCTGCGTGTTCGCGCCGAAGGCCGAGTTCATATTCGCCGTCAGCATGGTCTGTGATCCGTTGAAATAGACCCCCGGACGATTATTGAGTGCGGAGATGCTTGATGCGTACGCCGCCGCTCCCGTGGCATCCAGGTGGTTGCTGGTCGCATCGCTCCACGCCGTCATCGTGGTGGTGCCGGTGGGGATAGTCATTCCCGAGTACCAGGCGACCAGGCCGGTGGATGGCGGCGGGGTGGGGATGGCGTAGTTCGCCGAAGCTATAAGACTGTCAGCCAGACCAGTCTTATAGGCGATGGCCTGGAGTACGCAGTTCCCGTTGAGCGTCACCGAGGTGCCCACCGTGCCGTTGGTCTCACTCGGCGTGGTGCCATCGGTGGTATAGCGAATGGTCGCTCCGCTGGTGGCAGTGCTGATGGTCACCGTCTGTGAGGTGGTGTAGGTGCCCGCCGGCGGATTGAAGCTCGGGGTGGCGCAGGTCGTGTTGCTCACCCCGTAGCGATTGTTGATGTATGTTTCCACCTGCTGGCGTATCGCATCATCCGCGGTGTTGTAGACCAGGATCTCCGCCACCCAGCCGGTGAACTTCGGGCAGTTGCTGCCCCCGCCGCCCAGGGTGAAGGTGGTAGGCGCCTGCCAGTATTGCTGCGCCGGCGGGGTGCCGCTGCCCGCCGTGCCGCTCACCCAGGTCTGATACCCTGATGGTGAGGACTTGACTTCCAGCAGCACCGGGCGATTGTCGCTGGGGATATTGCCGGGATAGGCATTCGTCCGCCCGCCGGTACTGTTCAGGAAGGCATTCAGGTACGCCTGGCTGCCGCTGAAGCGGTCGTGGGTATCCAGCGTGCCGCCGTTCATCTGGCTGATATAGGCGAAGTCGCCGCTGGCGTTTGGCTGGTAGAGCACAAAGAGCATGCCCCCGGTGCTGCCGTTGAAGGCGGTATTCATGTTCGCTGTCAGCATCGTCTGTGTGCCATCAAAGTAGACGGCGGGCATATTGTTTATCCCGCTGACGCTCGCCGCATAGGAGGCGGCGCCGGTAGCGGTGAACTGGTTGCCGGAGCCGTCGACCCAGTTGCTCATCGTGGTAGTGCCGGGCGGGACAAGCTGTCCGGAGTACCAGGCTGCCAGTCCGTTCTGCGGCGGACAGGTTGTCGGGATCTGGTAGGCGCCGGAGGTGACGGGGCTATCGGTCATGCCGCTCTTGTAGGCGATGGCCTTCAGTTGGATACTGCTGGACAGCGTTACCGCGGAACTGTAGAGCGTGCCCACGGTCGCGCTGGGCGTGGTCCCATCCAGGGTATAGCGAATGGTCGCTCCGCTGGTGGCGGTGCTGATCGTCACCGTCTGCGCGGTAGAGTAAAAGCCCGGCGCTACGCTGAAAGTCGGTGCCGCGCACTGGATATTGAAGACCCCGGTGCTCACCGGGCTGTCGGGCATGCCGCTCTTATAAGCGATAGCCTTCAGCGTGGTATTGGCACTGACGTTAATCGCACTGCTATAGATCGTGCCTACACTCGAGGTCGGCGTAGTGCCATCCGTGGTATAGCGGATGGTCGCCCCAATGGTGTTGGTGCCGATGGTCACCGACTGCGCGGTGGCGAACGCGCCTGCCGGTGGGCTGAAGAATGGCGGCGCCACCTGGCCATTGCTGATGGTGATATTGACCACGCCGGAATTCGTCTGCAGGCCATAATTATCATAGGCGCGCGCCGTCAAGGCGAAGCTCCCGGCGGTGGAGGTCACCCAGGTGTAGGCGTATGGGCTGCTGGTGGTTGTGTTGAGCAAGGCCGCGCCGTTGTAGAATTCCACCTTGGTGATGCTGCCGCCGCTGTTCGGATCGGAGGCCTGCGCGGTCATGACCACATTGGCCGGTGCGGCATAGGTCGCAGTGTAGGATGCATAGTTCGTCGAGAAGCTGCTCACCGTCGGTGGGGTGTAGACCGGCCCGCGTGGATCGGTCTTGAAGAGCTTGATGGCATCGAACGCCGCTTTTCCCGTTCCGCCGGCTGAACAGAAGGTGATATATTTGACCTTCCCGCCGAGGGATTGGAAGAGCGGCCAGAGGTCGACGGTCGCCAGCGTCCAACTGCCGGGCACCGTCGGCGACACCTGGGTACGCAGCGCCGGCCCGATATAAGATTCCCCGCAGTAGGTGCCGCAATAGCAACTGACATAATCCGCTCCCATTTCGCCGATATCAATGGCGATGCCGGTGACCCCGGCGTCCAGGGCTTTCCAGGCGAATTGCAGGTAGCGGAACTCATCCGGATTCTGCGGTGTCTGCACGATCTTCATATTCCAGTCCTTCACCAGGAAACCGGACGGCGTGGTCGGACACCAGGGAGCGACGGTATTCGTATCATTCTTCACCAGGCACAGCCCGCCGGAATAGGCACCGCTGTACTGGAAGGTATAGGCGCCCATCAGGTGATCGAGCGGATACTGGCTCTCATCGAAGAGCACGCAGGTGTTGCGCCCGGCCACTACGTCGGGGTGCGAGCAACCCAGCGCGGTGCCATGCAGCACGATCTCGCCCAGGCGCAGGTTGCTGGGACTCATCGGCGGCAGGCTGATTTTGATGCGCGGGGTTTGCAGCGGTGTGCTAAGGACATGGGTATGCGTGGCTGTATCGGCAAAGATGGTCGGGCCGGTCTTCCAGCTCTGACTGGGCACATCCCAGTAATCGACGGTCGCTTCACGCACCCAGCTCTCCGGGTGCGCCGGGTCTTCCGCCAGCGTGATGGCATTGATCTGCAACTGGGTGAAATAGGTATCCAACTGCACATGGGTCTGTGTCGCGATGCCGAACATCGCCTGAGCGTAGATTGTCTCCCAGGCCACCCATGGATTCGCCGGCGGTGTTGCGCTGCCATCAAGGAGCGTTGCCGTAGGATCGGATGCAAAAGCGGCTCCAACATTGCTATCCTCGAGGTAGCTGAGGATCGACGAGTTGGCGCCGACCAGGTTGGGCGTCAGCGGATAGTTCGTGTCCAGCGCGTTGCTCCAGGTGGTGATCCTTGTCACCGGCGCGCCGTCGGCGTTCATCAGCTTGGTACGCATATCCGTCTCGCTCGGAGTGAGCAATACGCCCCATTGCTGTGCGTAGGTGCTGGCGGTGAGGCGGTAGACTGCACCCTCCCAGGAGGCGAGGACGAGGTCGCCGTTGGGCAGCCAGGCGGCGGCGCAGCAGGCGCCCATATCGCGCTCAAAGAGTTTGTTGCCGCTGGTGTCGAGCACGTAGGCGCTGCCCAGGTCGCTAGTGCAGACGAGTTTCGTGTTGTCCGTCGAGAAGCGTGGGAAACGCACCGCGGAATCGGCGTTGAAGATCCACTGCATGCCGTTGGCCAGCGAATAGACCTTCACCTGGTTGGCGCAGGCCACCGCGATGAGCGACGCCGTCGAGGTGATGCCGAGATCCTGCCCGCCGGTGGTGAGCATCGCCGCCGTCGAGCCATCCGCGCTGTTGAGGATGAAGACGCGGCCACCCTGGTTATCGGTGAGCAGCACGCATTTCGTGCTGTCGCTCGTCACCGCGACTTTGATGACTTTCCCCGGGGTGGTGGCCAGCACCACGCGCCAGTTCTGCGCGCCGGTGGTGGCACTGTAGGCGGTGACGGTCATACCTTCGCAGACCAGGAGCGTCGAAGCGCTGACCGCCGTCACGCGCCCGAGGTGCCGGTCCGCCCAGTCCTGCTTCCAGAGCAGCGTGCCGCCGGCGTTCCACACCGCCAGGCCCAGGTTGCCGGCGGTAGCGACCCACGAGCCGTCAGGAGCAGCGGTGAAGTTGTTGGACGGATCGTTTTCCACCGGCGTCGTCAGCAGCCAACTGGTGTCGCGCCGCGCGAGGCCGTAGCTATTGAAGCAGCGGGTGAGCGTGCCGGTGGAACTGATGAGATACAGGCCATAGCCTTCCGCCGTGCCGAAATTGAAGCCCTGCACAGCAAAGCCGCTGCCGGCAGTCTGCGGGCAGAAGGTGAAATACTGCCCGGCGCGCTGCCGCCAGTTCGTCGCGCCGTTGCTCAGGTTCACGGCATACAGATTGTGGTCCCAGTTCATCGTCGTGCACAGCAACTGCGTGCTGTCGGCAGAGATGGCGATGTCGCGGATGTGCGGGCCATAGGCATTCTGCACCGGGCCGACGGTGGCGTCCGGCGTATTCCCGTTGGTCACCAGCGTGGCCGGTACCGGGGTGTTGAGCGTTGCTCCCTGCTGCCCTTGCAGCGGCAGCGTGCCTTGCCCGGCAGCGGTAGTCGTCAGCGTTTGCTGGGTGGAAACGCCGGTGAAGAGCTCGGTGGCCTTCAGGATAGGCGCCCCGCCCACCAGGTTGACTGGCAGTATGAAAGTGCCGGTGGCGCCGGCTGAAGGCACGCCGGTGTAGCACTCGCGCAGCACGGTGACGCCATCAGCGGCGAGCAGTTGCACATGCACGGGGATGCTGGCCGCAATAGCCGTGTTCGTCGCATCGCACACCTGCACTTGCCAGTTGAACGGCTGGCCGCAAGTGACTGCGGTATTCGGACCGGTGAGTTTGACATGGTCGATGGCCGCCGGCAGGAGCGCGTAAATGCGCAACGGCAGCGTGCGCAGGTCAGTCGTGACGTTGCCGCCACTCGGCGTGCCGAGGGAGGCTTTCGCGAAGATGTCATACACCGTTTTCCCGGTCACATTCGGCAACGTGACGGTGGTTTGGATGGGCACGCGGCTGGTGCAGTAGTTCGTCACTTTCCACATATTCGCCGGATCGATGCCGGTGGGAGTGATGTTGTTCATCACGAAGACATAGCGTCCCTGCTCCTCCACGCTCTCGGATGTGAAGACTTCATCGATGCCGATAGTCGCCGGCGGGGTGACGGAGGCCAGCGCCGTGGTGACCGCCGACTCATCCTGGCGGATGAAGTTGAGGAAGGAGATCCAGTTGTAGTCATTGCTGGCTTCACTGGGGAGGGTTTCAAATTTATTGAAGGAGATCCCCAGCGGGGTAAAGCCCAGCCCGGTGAAGAGGCTGTCCCGGCAGGTGCCGTCGTAGAAGATAGCGGCGCCGGCGTTTTTAGCATTGGTGAGCGTCGTCTGCAATCCCGGATCCAACTGCACCCACTGGTCAACCAGCAACACTGCCTTGAAGCCGTTGAGGCTGGTGGAGGTAAGGTCAGTGGTGAAGACGATAGTGGCAGGGTAATGCGCGTGCAGCAGGGTCAGATAGGCCTCGTAGAGGCGGCCATAATAGCGCGGCATGTTGCACGGCCAGTCGTCGACCTTCACCTGCCGCTCGGAGACCACCAGCGCCACCCGATCGTTCTTCGCCAGCGTGGTGAGCCAGGGGCCGAAGGGTTGCAGGATAGTATTGCTCATGGTGCGGAAGACGCTGGTCGTGCCCCCTTCGGCACTGCGCGTATCTTCCGGATGGATGACATCCAGCCCCCAGCCCAGGAATGGGCTGGCGCCGCCGGCATTTGTCGATGCGCCTACGCCGTCCGGTAGCCGCATCAGCCCCATGAAGGTGCTCTGCAGAATCTGCTCGCCGGTGCCGGCGTCGTTCCAGATCTCCGGGTGGAACCAGGCCTTTTTGCCCGGACGTTTGTAGTAATCGACGTTCCAGGCGGTGTGGTATGGCAGCATGTACTGCTCCCACTGTGCCTGCAGGTCAGACTCATCCACGTTGCTGAAGGCGAACGGCGGATAGCTGTCCACATTGCGAAACGGCGAACCGGTGGCGCGCACCAGTTGTGGATTGCTCTGGATGACCGGGGTGCTGCTGAGCGTGGCCCAGGCATCGCTCGCCCGGTTAAGCCGGCGGTTGGCGACGGTATCGATGATCGGGTCCCAGGCGCCGGTATTCTTGGCATTGGTCACTGCAGCTTGGTATTGGGCATCCTCGGTGGGGTTGAGCGCCCCATCACCGCCGGTGTCCCACCAGTTCGAGGCCCAATCCCAGCCGCGATAAGCAGGGTAGGGGAGCAGCAAGTTCGTCAGCGAGGTGATGTCTGCCTGGAATTGCGCGGCGGTGCGTGTATCCTGGTTAGGCACCGTGCCGATCGGCAGTCCGATGTCATTACCCATAAGGATGCTCATCGACTCGGTGTTGCCGGCACTGAAGGACGCCAGCGTCTGCTGCAGCGGCGTCTCCGGATTAGCTTTCGCCGGATCGGTGGCCGCCGGATCGCCGCTCAGCCGCGCGGTGAGGGTATTAATCATGCCGATCCCGTCATCGGCATTCGCCCAGGTGGTATATTGCGACGGTCCGCACCCCAGACGATCAACCACCATATTCACGCCCAGCTTTTTCATCTGGATGGCGTTCATCGCCACCAGGTCGCGTTGCTGGGAGAGCGTGCCGTTGACATAATTCATGCCGTAGTCGCCGTAGAGGATGAAGCGGAACGGCGGTTTCTGCAATCCTGTGCCGAGGACTAACGGCTGTGGCACGCAGGTATAGCTGGCACTCGTCGCGTTTAACGTGTAGCTGCCCGGGCGCAAGCCTGCGGTGATTGCGCTGGGCACGAAGAATTGCTGGGAGGGTGCGGTATTGGTCAGCGTGACGGAGCCGGAGGCGATGACGTTGCTGCCGGCATCAGTCAGGTTGATCGTCACCGGCACGGAAAACGTCCCCGGTTGGCGCAGGCTCGCCGTGAAGATGATCTGTTCACCCGGATTGAAGTGCAGGCGGTTGCCGGTGGTATAGACACTGATGGTGCCCGGCGCGCCGCTCTTGCGGATTTCCACGATGTCGTGCACCCAGTATTCCGCCACCGCGCCGGTCTGCCAGCCGGCCTGCTCGGGGGTGACTTTGATATCGAAAAGGCCAGAGCAGTCGGCGGGGATGGTGATCTGCCCCCCGGAGTATCCCAGATCGCGGTAGGCGACCGTATCGCAGGGACGCGCCCACACATGCCACGCCGGCGTGTTCGGTCGATTGGAGGTGAAGGTGATGGTGAAGGGCATCGTCGCGCCCGCCGTCCAGGTTTCGCTGCTGAAAGTCGCCGTCAGCACGTCGATGTCCGGCGTCACCGTGCGCACCCAGGCGCCGGTGGCGAGATCAAAGACACGGAAGAGCTCGGTATTCAATCCATAGCGGATGAAGGCCTGCCCGCTGCGGATGCCCAGCACCCCGCCCGGGTTGGCGTTGGTCAGCGTCACGGTGCCGCTGGCGTTGCCGTTGGTATCCCACTTGCGGATGATGGTTTCGTAACTGTTCAACGTATAGAGCGTGCCGCTGTCATCCACATCGAAGCTCGCCCAGCTCATCCCCGGCACGGTCCATTTCTGCACCATGTTGCCGTTGCCGTCGAACTGATTCGAGGCCATGGCGGCGATGTAACTCTGATAGCCGGTATACAGGTAGATGGTATTGGTCGCCTCACAGACGCGGAAGTTCATGATTGCATAGGTCTGTGCGGCATAGGGGTACATGCAGACGGTTTGTCCCTGGGGACTGATGCGGATGATGCGGTTGTTGTGCTGATCCAGCCCGTAGAAGTCGCCGCTGGCGCCGACCTGCACATCGCCCGGCGCATCCCAGCCGACCGCATCGCTCACCAGGAAGCTGTTGACCGAGCCGAGGAGCGAGAAGTTGGCATCATAAACATTGACACAATGCGCGAAGTGGCCGTGGGCGGTGGCGATGGTGCCATTGGCATTGGCGGCCACGCCTACCGCCGCTTCCGTGCTCACCACCGAGCCGCCTTTCTGCGTGCCATTAGCATTGATGCGCAGAATGTAGCTATGCCCGGTGTTCTGGTTCCAGTTACAGAGGTAGACTTTGCCGTCCCGGCCGACGCCCATCGCTGGAGTCGTCAAGTTGAACTCCGTGTTTTCACGCGAAACCACCTGCTGCAGGGTCACCGCCCATACCGGCAGTGCGCAGCAAAGGCAGGCCAGGAGCAATCCCGCCTGTAGAAGCATTGCCATATGAATACGTTTCATGGCTGTCTCCTTTCTCTGGATCATCCCGGAGTCGATGGGTATGCCCATTACCCATTTCCTGAATAGCAGATGCGAAGGTGAGGACCGGGGCAACGAATGAATGGTGTTATTTGGCGCTATCTAAACATAATTATATATTGCACTAGGCTATTCTTGCTATTGAGGAGTTCATGGGGTATTATCCAATATATGCTGGATCTTGACCTTTTATCGCGGGCGGGATGGCGGATATGAAACGGCCCACCTACCGCTTCACGGCGGCGCCCATTGATCTCGGAGATTTACGACTGCTGGGATTAGCCATCCATGACGCGATGCCGGAGCGGATCGTGTTTCGCCAGCACGGCCTGGAGGGGTATCTCTTCACCCTCTTTCACGCCGAGGTGACCTTGCGCGTGCATGGGGTAGAACAACGCTGCCCCCCGCACAGCCTGGTGATCTGGGAACCGGGTGAGTGCCAGCGGTATGGGAATGCGTCGGCCTCCTGGGATTATTCCTGGGTGAATGCGGATGGCTCCCTGTTGCACGAAATGTTGCACCGCCTGGCCATCCCGCGCAATGCCGTCATCACCCTCTCCGATCCGTACTATGTGGAGCGATTCCTGCAGGACGTGCACCGGGAACTCACCGGCTATCCGACGCCCAACCCGACGATCCTGCGCAATGCGTTCAGCAATGTGCTGGCGGAGGTGCAGCGCCAGCTCGCCCCCGATGAATTATCCCAGCAGCTTCCCCCCTGGGCGGCGACGATCAAGCAGTATATCGAGGGGCATTATGCCGAGCATCTCACGCTGGCACACTTGGCGGACATGCTGCATTTTTCCAACTCGTATTTTTGCCGGCAATTTAAAAAGGTCTTCGGTGTGCCGGTGCTGGAATACCTGGTGCAAATCCGCATGCGCATGGCAAAATTCTTCCTACTGGACGGGAACCTGGGTATCGAAGAGATCAGCCACCGGGTCGGCTACGATAGTTACAGCAATTTCTGTGCACAGTTCAAACGCTACTACGGCGTCAATCCGCGCGAGATGCGTAAAGGGATCAGCGGCGAAGCCGGACGACGGCAGCGTGCTGACGAACGCCGCTCACGCGAGCTGGCGCACTGGCTGCGCGAAGGCTGGCAATTGGTGCTGGAGAGCGACTTCACCCGTGAGACCGCCCTCGACCCCCGCCTGCAGGTGAGCTGGCATCACGATTATTCCGGACCGTTGCAGGCTGTCCCGCATTTCGCGAATTTCGACCAGGGATGCCTGTGCCTGCACGCCGATCAATTCTGGACCAGCCTCCGCTGGGATGGCGAACTCGCGGAAGAACTCAAGGTGGAACTGGTGGCAGCCAACCGGGTGCCGGAAGGCGTGAACCTGGCCATCGCCATCTCGGGAGATATCCTGGATGGCTATCGTCTCCGCATCATGGGCTATGATCACATTGCGCTGGAAACTGTCAGCAGCGGCGACTGGCAGCAGCTTTATCGCTGCCCATGCACGCTTGATCCCCGGGCGAGTGAATACCGTATCACGTTCTGGCGTTCCGACAATGTCTTTTATGCAGAGATCGATGGACAGCGTGTGTTAGAGTATCATGAACCATTTGCACCGCAAGGAGTGCAGCATCGGCGTTTTGCCGTTGGTCGCTATTTCCCCCGCGGCTGTGCCGATCTCAAACTGCTACGCGTGTTTCAACGCACCGCTCCACGCTATGTGGATATCCTCGAACCCGGTCGCCAGTTGCTGCGCCTGGGATACCGGCAGGATGCCGCTGCCTGGTTCAGACGGATCGCAGAGGAACATGCGGCGTCTCCCCTGCGCCATGAGGCGCTTTACCTCGCCGCACTGGCCGTGCCGGCGGGTGAGCGGGAGGCCAGTGATGGAGCTTTTCGCCAGGCAGCCAGCGATGCAACCAGCCCCTATCACCGCCGCCTGCTGCGCCACTGGGCCTTCTCGCGTCTCGAGGGACAGGACACCGCCGGAGCCGTCGATATTGTACTGACGCTGGCGCATACTTCTCCGGATGATGATACCCCGCGCCTGCTGGCGGACAAGATCATCACCGCCATGCAGCATGCCCCGCAGGCAGAGCCGGCAGCATATGCACAGATCCTTCGGGAGCTTGCCCGCCTGCCGGTTACCGATCTGCGTTTTCTCCATCTTCCGCTGGGATCACTCGCCCCGCTTCGGGGAATGCCGTTACAGCACTTAACCTGTGATAATGCGGGATTGACAGAGCTCGCGACCGTGCAGGAGATGCCACTGCAGGAACTCTCCGTGAATGGGAATGTACTTGCGGAACTCACGGCACTGACCGGGATGCCGTTGCGCGAACTGCGGTGTTCGATGAATCGGATCACCGATCTCACCCCGCTACGCGGCATGCCGCTGCAGATCTTCGCTTGTGCATCCAACCAGGTGCGAGATCTGGCCCCGCTCTCCGGCATGCCGTTACACCGTTTGCTCTGTGCACACAATCGGATCGACGATCTCACCCCGCTGCGCGGCATGCCGTTGCTCCTGCTGGATTGCTCAGACAACCAGATATGTGACCTGTCTTCCCTCACCGGGATGCCCTTGCAAGAATTCGACTGTTCAAGCAACCAGATCAGCGATCTCACCCCGCTGCATTGCACGCGGCTCAAACGGCTGAACTGCCGGAGGAATGCCATCAGCGATCTCTCGCCATTGGCAGGATTGCCACTCCAGTGTCTGCATTGTGGAGAAAATCCTCTGGTCGGGCTGCACCCCTTGCACGGGATGGCGCTCGAAGAGCTGGTGATCGAAGAGGTGCCGCTGAACGCCGAGAATTTGCGCGTCCTCCAAAACCTCCCATTGCGGCACCTGGTCTGCGACTTCACTCCCGCCGCGCTGGCGCTCGTGCAAACCCATGCCTCGCTGGAGGGGATGAATTACTACGACGTTGCCTATCTCCGCACCATCGGCGAACGCCTTTTCCGGACGGTGCGCGACTGGCAATCCGGCGCTGTGCGCGATTTACAGTTGCGCCGCCATGCCATCGCCTGCACCCATGCCGCCTACCTGGCGTTGCCCATCCGCTTATCCCGCCCAGAGGCGGAAGCATTCAGCCGTTACTGCGGTGGTACCCTCGCCTGTCCCGCCACTGCCGAGGAATTCCAGACCTTGCTCGATTATCTCGCCACCATCACGATCCCGGGCAACACCCCCTGGTATCACCTGGGCCTCACCCGCGACCCGGATACACATGCCTTGCACTGGCTCTCCGGCGCTCCTTACCAGTGGTCTCTCTGGCAGCACCCTGCATCTGATACCCCTCCCAGCGGCATCCCGAGCTTCATGCGCCAGCTAAGCCACCATTCCGCCTGCTGGCGATGGGACCCCAATCCGGACACGCGCTATGATATCATTATTGAGTGGAGATAACGTCACGAGTAGCGTGTTGGAGAAGAAGGTGCAGAAAGAAAGCGCTCCCGTCACCCTTCGCAAAAATATTCATCCCCATGCTCCGCCGCCGGGATAACTACAATGAGGGCGGTGATATCGCCGTACGCGCGGTGGGCGGTGCCGGGCTCAATGATTACCGCCAGGCCGGGCTCCAGCTCGATTTCGTCGTCGTTCAGTTCCATCTTGCCGGTGCCGTCCAGGATGTAATAATACTCCGTCGCCAGCTTATGATAGTGCTTGCGCGAGTCGGTGATTTCGGTAACGTGCAGGTTGGCCACCGGGGTATCGTCGCGGGTGAAAATGCGGTTACTTGTCCCACACGGGCACGGCACTACCGTCGCCTCACGCAGGTGACGGACGAGATAGCCTTTCGACGTCGTTTGAGCCATGACAGCGCTCCTTGAGCAGGATGGATTCATGGTTGCAGAGAAGCGGGCGGCTGTCAATAGTGCGGTTCTGCCTGAATATCACCCCCGACACATAGGCGCTCATTTGCGATGCGGAAGAATGCGTTGCGTGTCATCAATCCGTAGCGCGCGATCAACTCGTCCAGCGAAACCCCTTCCAGTGCGCCGATGGCGCAGACGCCGGCCGGGTAGTTATGGTCGATGGTGACGCGGTCGGCGCACTCGGCCAGCAGACGATGCACGCCGCCGTGTTTGCCATCGAAGTCGGCGATGTTGTAGTCGTGGTGAAAGAGCTTGCGGTCAAGGTTCAGCCGGGCGGTCAGGATAGGCGGCAGCTTCCACATTCCGAAGGCTTCATACCGGTTGCCGATGCGCATGAGTTCGTGGCCGGTCATGTCGATGAGGCGGCTGTCCTCGCGGTAGGCCGAAAGCACGTATGCGCCGATGGTCAGCGCCCAGTGGTTGAGCAATTGCCCGCCGGTGAAGAGGGCGTGGAAGCACAGCAGCTCGACCTCCATCTGCTGCAGGGTGTCCGCCAGGTGGGTGAAGTTCACGTCGAAGCAGATGGCGTTGGCGATGCGGCCGAAATCCAGCGTGAAGACGCGCGGCCCGCCTCCCGGCGTCACCCCCGCCTCCAGTTCCCCGATGGTCACGTGTGTCTTGTCATAATGCCCGACGATCTCTCCCGCGCGATCCAGCACCACCGCGCTGTTATAACACCGGCCTTCCACCGCGATGGGCATGGGGATCACCAGGTTGGTGTGGTACGCGCGCGCCAGCGTGCCGAAGAAATCGGTGAGCGGATTCGGCAGCGGGTCGGCCTGTACCCAGTGTTCGAACGGCTGCCCGGCGTGCAGGAAGATCTCCGGGAAGATCACCAGATCCGGCTTCGCCACCGCCGCCAGCCGCAACAACGCCGCCGCCTCCTCGCACGCAGACGCCACCGGCTGCCCACCCGCCGCATGCCAGGCGATCGAAGAGACGGTCACGTAACGCGCCATCGATGCACTCCTTTATGTCGTTTAGATCGCGATGATCTGATATTCTTCCGGACCAAAGCGCAGCGGAAGGCCCAGGCGGGCGGATTCGATGGCTTTCAGCGTCATCATCGTCGCCTTGGCGCCTTCCAATGCATCGCAGGGGGAGGGGGCTTCGCCGCGTACACAGCGGGCGAACTGGTCGAGGTGGTCGTAGTGCCCCTTGTTCGGGAAGCCGATGAACAGCTCCGGATTCCCGGTGCGCAGCCGCTCCGCGATGGTCTGGTGTGCGTAATCATAAAAGGCTTCGATGCCTTGCCGGTCGGATTGTGCGTGCGGGTCGAGGGTGGGGTAGGTGCGCCGGAACGGCTCTCCCTCGATGCCGCTCACGCGGATCTCCATCAGGTGGTCGATGGCGATCATCGCCCCGCGATGGGTGATCTCGATGAGTTCCTTGGGATAATCCAGGGTGCCTTCTGCGGAGCAGGCGATGGTGGCGAGTGAGCCGTCATCGTATTCGATGAGAATGGAGAAGTTCATGCGCGTGGAGCCCATGGCGAAGATGCGCCGCGGTTCGCGGGCGATGAACAGGTTCGCCAGATCGATGAAGTGGGTCATCTCCGCCAACATCACCCCTTCTTCGAATGCCCACGGCTTCCAGGTGAGCACGTCGTCGTTGATGCGCAGCAGCACCATCGTCTGCCCCTCTTCGGGGAGGCGCGGGCGCAGGTGTGAGTTGCGGTCGAGTCGCCAGGGAACGATCTTCGGGTCGGCGCGATGACGGGCGAGGATCTCGCAGGCATCGCGCACCGCCGGCGCCGAACGCCGATTATGCCCCACGCAAAAGGGGATGCCGCTCTCCCGCACGGCTTTGAGGATACGCCCGACCTCCTGCGGTGAACTGGCCATCGGCTTTTCCACCAATACCGGCTTCCCCGAGCGCGCCGCCGCCTCGATGAACTCCGCACGCAAACTATGGGTGGTGGCCAGCACCACGAAATCCACCGCCGGGTCGTCGAGTACGTGCCGGTAATCCGTCGTCAAGTGCGTCGCGCCATACTGCTCCGCAAGCTGCCGGATGTGCGGTTCATTCACATCGCACAACCAGTGCAACTGCAGGTGCGGATTGCGCGCGATATTGGGGATATGCGTGCCCGCCGCCAGCATGCCACACCCCACCACGCCGACATTCAGGGGTTTTTCCATGCGTGTAGCCATAGGGGTAGGATTCGTGCGGAAGGAGGGAAATCCTGCCGGGGAAGTTGCGGATGTGAAAAAAGAAAACGGCGGGGAAGCACTGCTCCCCGCCGTTTTGAGTTCAAATTTTGGGGTGGATGACCCGACTTGAACGGGCGACCTCCAGGGCCACAACCTGGCGCTCTAACCGACTGAGCTACACCCACCATAACCTGTTTGTCACAATATTGGCGCGCCCAGCAGGAATTGAACCTGCGACCAACTGCTTAGAAGGCAGCTGCTCTATCCGCTGAGCTATGGGCGCGTATGGAGCGGGAGATGGGACTCGAACCCACGACATCCAGCTTGGAAGGCTAGCGCTCTACCAACTGAGCTACTCCCGCATCACACTCAAATACCGCATTGCGGTTTGCGTCCGCTTTTTGGTCGGGGCGAGAGGATTCGAACCTCCGACCTCCTGGTCCCAAACCAGGCGCGCTACCAAACTGCGCCACACCCCGAAAACACGGAAAAGTATAGCGCATCTGCGGGTTGTCGTCAACTCTGCAAATCATCTACGTCGCTGCCAGATTTCAGGATTGTCAGCGGGGCATGATATGAGCGCTGACTTTGCGCTGATTTTTCCATTCATGTACCCTGCCCACCGACATCTTTCCGCAGAAGTCGGTGGGTAAGGCTGAGCACTGCCATCACTTCAGGTAATGCGCTTTGATGAACTGCTCGACGCGCCAGACGGCCTGACCGAGGTCGGTCAGGTCGTAGATGCCGGCGGCGCGGCGCATCAGTTTCTCCATGATGAGCAGGCGGCGCGTGGTCGAGTAGTCGTGGCAGACGCGGGCGATGTAGCGCGTCAATTCACGCTCGTCATACGCGCGGATGGCCGGCAGTTCGCTGATCGCCGCATGCACGGAGATGATCAGGTCCGGCTCGGTGTCGCTGCCGACCAGGCGCTCCCGCACTTCATGGCGCAATTGCTGCAAGGTTTCGTTCGGCTTTCGGCGCTGCTGAAAGTGCGGGCTGGTATGGAGCGCCTTCGCGGCCGTGCGCACCAGGGCGCTGTCGCCCGAACTTTTCGCCGCATGCAAGGCTTCCCGTGCCTCCTCCCCGCCGATATCGCCCAGTGCCGTCGCTGCCACCTGGCGCACCTTCGCGTCCGGATCAGCAAGCAGCCGGCGCAACAGCGGCACCGCCGTGACCGCTCCGCTGCGCCCTAACGCCTCGATAGCGGCCACGCGACCAGTCCGCTCACTGCCATGGCAGGCGGCAGAGCAGTAAACAGGGATGGACTCCGGCATGCCGATCTCGGCCAGCGCACGCAATGCCGCCGTGCGTGTTTCCGCATCACCATTTTCCACCGCCGTTTCCAGCGCTTCGCGATACGCCGCACACTTCAATAACCCGAGCACGCGGACTGCGCGACTACGGATCTCCCCCCGTGGATCAGCCAGCAACGCCGCCACACGCTGCACCGTGTCCTCAACCACTGTGGCATCTACCTGCTCCGGCGGGATCGGGCCAAATGCCCCCTGATATCGCACTGGGATCGCATCTCCATGGCGCAGCCCGGCAGTGAGCGAGCGAGCGAAAGCCTCCAGACCATTCAGTGCTACAATTTGCCGCGCGGTCTCGCCACTGGACAGGGGAGCCAACAAAGCAGCCACAAAGCGCGTCCCCATCGATGCCAGCGTCTTTAATACCGGTCCATTCACAGCGTATCCGGGCAACTCACTGGCTTGCCAGAAGCGCGCCAGTAATGCCGGCAAGGCGGCATCGGGATAACAGAGCAGCACAGCTTTGATGATCGCGAACGCACTATCGATCTCCAGCAACTCGATCAGCAATTCGGCCTTGCGCGCTGCCGGCGCCGTCGAGCGGATGACGGCATCCAGCAACAGGTAGACTTCCGACCACTGCCCGCTTTCGCCTTGCGTCACGCCCGGCTCAGATTGGCGCAGGCGCGCCAGGAAGTCGCGCAACACGTGCATGGCACGCTGGCGCATGCAGGGTTCATCGGTCAACGCGGTACTCACTACGATCTCAATCCCCGGGCGCCCCAGGCGGCGCAATAACCGTCCCAGGTGCGCGTGGGTGTCGGCATCATCAGTCTCTGCCACCAATCGCGCCAGGCGTTCCGGCGCGTGCGCCAACAGCACCGATAATCGCTCCGCCGCACTGGGTTCTTCGCGGAAGATCCTCATCAACACGGCGATCTCCGCATCCACTTCTCTGGTAAAATCTTCATCCGGCAACATGGGTATCTCCTCTTCTGCCATTTCCTCGACGACCTGTTTCAGCGCGGCGCGCCCGCGATGCAGGCGGCTCATCACCGTGCCCACCGGCACCCTCAGGAATTTCGCAACTTCATCATATGACAGCCCTTCCAGATAATGCAGCACCAGCGTGACGCGCAGCGGGGCGGAGAGATGCAGCAACCCATGTGACACACGACCGGACCATGCCTCCGGCTCCTCGGACCGCTCCGCGGGGATCTCCTCAGTCAACTCCACCGTCTCCCCGGTTCGCCCGCGCAGCCACATGCGGCAGAGATTGAGCGCCAGTGTTCGCAACCAGGCGCCGAACAGCGCTGGATCTCGCAGGGTGCCGATTTTCAGGAATCCCTCTACGAAGGTCTCATGTGCCAGATCATCGGCATCATCGGTATTGCCGGTCATGCGATAGCAGATGCCATACACCATCTGCCGGTATGCCGACACCAATGCGGTATACGCCGCATGATCTCCCGCCTGTGCTCGTCGAACGCTATGCAGGTTTGTCATAAATGATGTTCCGTTATCATAGATGCAGGATTGCCGTACAATATTCCATGCCGCCGGAAAATTTTCATGCTTTTTATCCCGACCGTGTTGCGTATCCGCATGAGGATGAATCACACCTTGGCGTAATCTCTATCCTCCCACACCGGCACAATCGCGTTACACTATACTTTATCTTTATCACGAGAGGATACGCCCGTGGGAGGACTCGTTACGACGGAGTGGTTGATGGAGAACCTGGAGAACCCCGAGCATCGCATGCTTGATGCGCGCACGAATTTTGCCCTATATGAAGAAAATCATATCCCCGGCGCACAATTCCTGCACATCGAGACCCTGCGCATGACCGAAGAGGGTGTACCGTGCAAAATGCTCCCCATCGCCATGCTCGGTATCATCTTCGGGCGCCTGGGCATCACGGTGGATACCCCGGTGGTGATTTACGCGACAAATCCGTCCGACCACCTCAGCGCGACGTATATCGCCTGGTCGCTGGCGGTATCCGATAATCACAATTTCTTCCTGCTTGATGGCGATCTCGGGAAATGGATGGCGGAACATCGCCCGCTCACCCAGCGCTATCCCGACGTCACCGAAGTATATTATCAGGCGGATTTCGACTCCT
>Ga0272448_1001551_pt1 | contig 30452 bp, 31 predicted proteins | sample YNPCB0191_FD_202220 | JGI IMG/M metagenome (GOLD analysis project Ga0272448, IMG submission 202220) | Hot spring sediment microbial communities from Yellowstone National Park, WY, United States - YNP-CB-019-1 | ecosystem: Environmental > Aquatic > Thermal springs > Hot (42-90C) > Sediment...
AATTGATCCAGCAAAAATAGTAAAAGCTCTGAGCCCAAAGACCAAAGCGCTCGTTGGATTGAACCCAAATGGTCATCCTGCCAATTGGTCCGCACTAGAAAAAATAGCAAAGGAAAATTCTCTTTATCTGATAGAGGATGCAACCGAATCGATTGGATCGGTTTATCAAGGCAAAATTGTCGGTTCCTTTGGCATCCTATCGATTTTCGATTTTTCACAACCTTCAGCTCTTCTGACAGGCAGGGGAGCCATGGTGGTGACGGATTCAGAGGAACTCGCCTTTCACCTTAGAATGATGAGAGAGAGAACGGCTGAGGAAAGAAAATCAGTTGTCAAATCAAGACTACCTTCTTTAGGTTGTTCGATGAGCAATCTAGAAGCTGCTCTTGGTTTAGCTCAATTGAATAGAATCGATACTATTTTACAAAAAAGAAAGGATGTAGAAGCATTTTATACGCAGCTTCTCTGTGGTTTTGAGGGAATAAAAGATCCCTATGTTTCACCAGAAGCTACGGAGGTTCATTGGTTTACTTATGTTGTACATTTGGGTACAAGGTTTTCCCGATCTAGCAGAGATGCTATTATTGAAGATCTAAAACGGGAGAATATAGAAGCTTTTCCTTATTGTTATCCTTTGCATACCTCTAGTTGGGCAATGGAAAGTGGGGTGTATAAGGGGATGTTGCCGATGAGCGAACGAGTAGCCGATAGAACCATCGCCTTGCCTTTCCATGGGCTATTAGATTTTGAACAAGTTGGTTGTATTGTCAAAACCCTTAAGGATGCTTCCCTGAATGTAGGGGCTGGAGCCGCTATTTACTGAAAAGAGAGCTACGATGAATGAACGACCTCTTATAGTTCATGTGCGATTTGGGCCGGATGGTGGGGTAAGGGAGATTTCTGAAAGACCTTTCAATGTATCGGCACAAGACTGGTTTTACTTTCTTTGGGGAAAAGCTGGGGATAAATTCCAAGCCTTGTCTGGTGGGAGAGGTATTTTCAGGCTTTCGAGGGAATATTTAGAAAAGCTGAAAAAGGAAAAGGAAACCGATGGAAAATGAAACGAACAAAATTGAAAGGGATCTAGAAGAGATTGTAGCATTTATGGCATTGGGGAAAGTCGTTCCATTCCTAGGACCGGGTATTTTAGGATTTAGCAAGAACGCAGAATCTGTTCCTCAAAGTCCTGAAATGCTTGCTGAAAGACTAGCTGCATTGGTTGCAGTCCCTTCCAGAATAAGAAAAAACCTTTGGAGTGCCAGCCAGTACATTGAAAATTATAGGCATAGAAAAACATTAAAAACTCTTTTAAGCCAGATATTTGATGCTGAGTTGGAACCAAACGATCTGCAACGATGGGTGGCTCGAATCCCCCAACTTCCCCTGGTGGTGGATGTTTGGTATGATGCTTCTTTTAGCGTTGCTTTGAGAGAAGAAAGGCAATCTTGGGGACAGATTCAAGGAGTAAGTCAGGCAGAATACCCTGGGAACTGGGTAAAAGCTTACGATTGGAAAGACAGGGAGGTTGGAATGGACGCAGCCTTTGTATGGCAAACCGTCCTTTACAAGCCACTAGGCTCAGTAAAACCTCAAAAAAATTTCATAATATCTGATTCAGACTATGTTGAAGTCTTGACAGAAATAGACATCCAGACTCCTATTCCAGATCTGATAAAGGAATTAAGAAAAGACAAGCATTTTCTTTTTTTAGGTTGCCGGTTCCAAAGCCAAATCGAAAGGACATGGGCCAGACAGATCATTAAAAGATCTTCTGCTGCTCACTGGGCAGTTCTTACTAGTCCCCTAACAAAAAACGAAACGCGGTTTCTTATCGAACAAAACATAAAACAGCTAGATCTGCCACTGGATGTTTTTGCGCATAAACTTTTTGCTTCCCCCTCATTTGCTTTGCCTTTGTCATAATGGGGTATATATCCAGCCAGGCCTGGGCTAAAATGTAAGAAAATTAACAGAAATGAAAGGTCTTGTTCGCATGCTAAATTTTCTCCCAGAGTGACATCCTGCAAGCAACTATTGGCATGATAACTGCTAAAAGGAACTCAGAAAGAACAGGAAGTGCAATGGCTGAAGCTATTTTGAAACAGATGGAAAAACTCGAAGCAGCCGAAGATTTCTTTAAATTGTTTGAGGTTCCCTATGATCTAAGAGTGCTTAGGGTCTATAGGCTCCATATCCTGCAAAGATTTCATGATTATATAGCTGAGGCCTCTTTAGATATCTCTTCGAAAACGGATGAGGAGATCAAGCAATCTTATGCTGAGCTCCTTGCTAGGGCCTACGAAGATTTTGTCCATTCTACTGCCCAGAATGAAAAGGTTTTTAAAGTATTTAAAGAGCAGGGGAATCATCTGCCACAGAAAGCCATTCAATTTGTATCCATTGATACATTGGTAGGGAAGGAGAAACTCAAAAGGAAAACACAATAAAGAAATGTTTTTATGCATGTAGTCATTCTTGTAAAACAAGTTCCAGATTCAAGCCAGATTAGAGTCCATCCTCAGACAGGAACGATTATGCGCCAAGGTGTACCGGCAATCCTCAATCCATATGATCTATTTGCTCTTGAGAAAGCTTTGGAATTGAAGGATGCCTATGGCAGCTTTTTGACGGTTCTTTCCATGGGGCCTTTACAGGCAGAGGCAGCGTTGAGAAAAGCCCTTTCTTATGGAGCCGATGAGGCGATCCTCTTGTCGGATAGGGCCTTTGCAGGATCCGATACGCTGGCCACTTCTTATGCGTTGGCAGCGGCGTTAAAAAAAATCGATTCCTGTCGGAAAATCGACATCGTTTTTGCTGGCAAGCAAACAATTGATGGGGATACAGGACAGGTTGGACCAGGAGTGGCTAGACGACTTGGATTGCAGCTGTTGACCTATGTCCAAGAAATCAAGCATATCGATTATGAAAAAAAGAAAGTTTTGGTACACCGAAAAAGTGAAAAGGGCATTCAGGTTGTCTCCTCACAATTACCCTGTTTGATGACGATTCTTGATGGCCACAGCGCTATCCGTTATGCCTCCTTGCCCAATATGATTCGTGCTGCTAAAGCCCCTGTAAAAATTTGGAATAGGATGGATGCAGGGATTGAAGATATATCAAAGATTGGTCTTAAGGGATCCCCAACAGTGGTAGGCAAGGTATTTGCTCCTCAAAGTTCGAGAGGTCCAGCGGAAATGATGGAAGGGGAGGAGCCAGAGGTGCTGTGCTCTATTCTATTAGAAAAGCTTTTCAAAAAATATCCAGAAGTGGAAAAAGAAGTCCTTCAACAAGTTCGGTAGCCAAAGAAAAGGAAAGAAAGAAGAGGGTAAGAAGGCCAACTGCGGCTTTAAAAGAACTAAACAGTGCAATAAAGATGAGGCTATGAGTGAGATGGAGGAGAAACCAAAAAATCAGAAAAGAAAGAAGCTCAGTCTAGATCCAAGACTTTCTGAATACAGAGGTATCTGGGTTTTTATCGAACAGGAAGAGGCAAAGGTACATCCTGTGGGTTGGGAATTATTAGGGAAAGCTCGCATTTTAGCTAAATTTTTAGAAGTCGATGTAGGTGCAGTCGTCTTTGGTGGCAATCAGGCAGTAGTCGATACAATCAGTAAGGATGCTGTTGCTTATGGTGCGGATATTGTCTATCAAGTGGTTGATCCCTCTCTTGCTGATTATCGCAGCGATCCGTTTACAGAATGCTTGGTGCAATTGGTCAAAAAATATAAACCGGAAATTCTTCTGCTTGGGGCTACCTCTTTGAGCAGAGATTTAGCTAGCAGTGTGGCTACGTTTCTTGAAACGGGACTGACTGCTGACTGCACCGAGCTGACTATAGACCTAGAAAATCGTAGCTTAGAAGCCACAAGACCGACTTTTGGTGGTAGCCTTCTTTGTACAATTTTAACCCTTAATTACAGGCCGCAAATGGCAACGGTAAGACCTGGAGTCTTCCCTATCCCTTTACCTAATACTGACAGGAAGGGAACGATTATAAGAGAACAGTTACAGTTGAATGAAGCAAACTTTATTACGAAAGTCTTAGGCTTTATTCCTGATCCATACAAAGCTTCTGAGAAGCTGTCCCGGGCCGATGTGGTGATTGGGGGGGGAAGAGGATTAAAACAAGCGAGTCATTTTTCTCTTTTAAGAGAACTTGCTATGCTATTAGGTGGGGAAGTGGGAGGCACTAGACCGGTTGTTCAAGCAGGTTGGTTGGAAGCCGAAAGACAAATAGGGCAAACGGGCAAGACCATAAGGCCCAAGGTCTATATAGCGGTAGGAATTTCTGGTGCTGTTCAGCATCGGGTAGGAATTGAAAAAGCAGGAATGATTGTTGCTATTAATAATGATCCGAACGCTCCAATTTTTGACTATGCAGATATTGGCATTGTTGGCGATTTTCTTGAAATTATTCCTGCTATGATCCGGGTTGTGAAAAATAAAATTTCCTCAACGTATGACTGTCTAAAGAAACAAGGGGTTGGAAAGGCTGAAGAGCTATGAAAGAAAAATACGATTGTATCATTGTTGGTGCTGGACCAGGGGGCACGGCTGCAGCCTATACATTAGCTAGCAATGGACTCAATGTAATTCAGTTGGAGCGGGGGGAGTATCCCGGTTCTAAGAATGTGCAAGGAGCGGTGTTGTATGCCAATTCTCTGGAGAAAATTATTCCAGATTTTCGTATGGATGCCCCACTTGAGCGTTTTCTTGCCGAACAACGGGTGTGGATTATTGACAAAGATGCCTATGTTGGGACCACCCACCGGACAGCTGCATTGAATTGGGATAATGCCGATAGGTATACTATTTTGCGAGCGCCATTTGACAGATGGTTTTCGAAAAAAGCACAAGAAGCAGGAGTGCTTTTGATTTGTGAGACGACGGTGCTTGATCTGATTAAAGAAAAGGAGCGGGTGGTCGGAGTAAGAACAGACAGAGAAGATGGAGAGCTCTATGGAGAAGTGGTTATACTGGCGGATGGGGTGAATTCGATGCTCGCCAGAAAAGCGGGATTCAGAAAAGAGATAGTGGCCAAAGAAGTTGCTCTTGGAGTAAAGGAAACCATTTTTATTCCCCAAGAAATTTTAGAAAACCGTTTTGGCCTAGTAGATAATCAAGGGGTGGCTATTGAAATGCTAGGAGCCATCACTCGAGGAATGCTCGGTACAGCTTTTCTTTATACTAATAAAGAATCTATATCCATTGGGATTGGTTGTTTATTGGCCGATTTAAAGAAAGAGAAAATCCCACCGTTTGAACTTCTAGAGTCTTTGAAAAACCATCCAGCAGTCAAACCATTGATCGTTGGAGGAGAGGTTAAAGAATATTCGGCTCATTTGATACCAGAGGGAGGATATCATGCAATGCCACAAATTTATGGGGAAGGCTGGATGATTGTTGGTGATGCAGCCATGTTGGTTAATTCTATTCATAGAGAAGGATCGAATCTAGCTATGGAATCAGGGAGGTTGGCTGCCGAAACGGTCATTGAAATTAAAAAGAAAAACGCCAGATTTAATAAGATGAATTTGGTTCTTTATAAAGAAAAACTCGAAAAGAGTTTTGTCCTGAAGGACCTCAGGAAGTACAAGAATTTTCATGCTGTGATTGGAAAAAATCGGCATTTTTTGACCACCTATCCAGAAATTATGAATGTTTCTCTGTTCTCTCTTCTTCAAGTGGATGGAGTAGATAAGAGAACGAAGGAAAGAGAGACGATCAAAAATATCCTAAAGAAAAGATCGGTTTCAGGTATTCTTCAAGACGCAATTCAGCTATGGAGGGCTACAAGATGATTCAGATTGAGGAAAAACTCTACCAGAATCGCTATCGAGTGGATGAAGGCAGGCCTCATATTAAAATAAAGAATCGAGAAACCTGCACACTCTGTTATGACAAAAGTTGTACGGTTCTTTGTCCAGCCGGCTGCTATAGGAAGAATGAGACGGAAGAGGTGACATTGATTACTGACGGCTGTCTGGAGTGTGGCACTTGTCAGATCATCTGCATGGAGCATAAAAATATCCAATGGGAATATCCTAGAGGTGGCTTTGGGATCCTCTATAAGTTTGGATGAGCCCTGCCAGTATTTGAATAAACTATTAGCACCTGGTCTAATTGACACATGAGCAATGCTGTTCTGAACAAAGCTAAGCCAATGCTGCAGCAGAGTAAGTAGCCTAAGTTGCATTGGGAGGTTCCTGCTGGCGACTTCCCTGCATAGATCATTCTACAAACAAACCACGTATCCCTCCTCTTTTCTGCAACGCAAGCGCCTAGTTGAATGCGAATCGGCACAAGCTTACAAAGCAGCGTATTTGCTGCCCTTGTAGACCATTGGCATCAATTCGTATTGGAAGGCTGGAATGCATTGGATGACTCCATCATACCTCTTGGTCTAGGAGTGATGACAATGCTATTGGGCAGTTGAGGATACTGCCTTTTCAAGATAGATGTCCTGTTGGGCTTTGTGCCAAAATATCGTCCTAGAGTGTTCGATGGCAGGGCTATCAGCCGGTTGCGCGCAATCTTTGCCAAGGTTGCACCAACTTCTAGGCACCACTGATCGAAAAAAACGGCAAGGATGGTCACTTCTACCATTTGGTAGAATCCCCCCCCAAAGTCACCGTCCTACTTAAAATTGTATTAAAATAACAAATTATTTAATTTTACTGCTAAGAGTTTCCTTATTATAGGAGAACTCCTTAAGGTAATAACTTATCCTTTTTTATGAGAATAAGGGGCATTGAGAGCTTCGATAAGTTTTTTGGCTCCTTGAGGCACTGGAACCTTTCCACTCAGAATTTCTGAAGCACTAAGATCTTTGTGGTAATATCTTTTGTTAGTGTCTTTGGATTCTGCTATATCAAGACCGCTTAAGGCAAGTCCTCCAAAGAATCCTTTACTCCTCTTATAAACATATATATGAGATTTAGGCTTGTGCTCAGATTCGGTGGTTGGTCCAGCAATTCCTTCCATTTCTCCTTTTAGTTTAAATTTCCCACCCTTGGCAAAGGTGTTGACTGCCTTTTTGGTATTCATAATAATAACATAATGGGTTGTTTCACCTCCAGCTTGCAGTCCAAAGCCCATACCAGAGGCTGAAATGGCCGAAGGAGCGGTCCAACTGTTTCCTTTCCTAGCGACAACTAACCCATGGCCACTTTCTCCGCTAAAAATAAAACCCGCTTCCGAAACCCTTAGCACTGCAATGCCCTTTGCATTGTTGAAAACAGATTGAGGAATCCCATTTTTGGGGTCTCTTTTGAATTCTTTAATGACAGCGGTAGAATGGTCAATGGTCCGTTGAAAATCCCAGGATGCCCAAGCTGGTGCTGTCGAAAAAAACAAGCTTAATAACAAAAACAGGCTCGCAGGGATAACTCCTCTGTTGCCTATTGAAAAAAGTTTCATATAAATTCCTCCTCGATAATTCCTTTTTAATTTTTTTTTTAATAGTATAATGAATAGACTGACTTAATTTTTTTTAAATAACAAAGTCTTTGAGATCAAGGAAAAACTTTAAAAAAGCCTATCGTTCAAGGATATTTTTCTTGTTGATAAAAAAGTAAGACTGAACAAACCATTCTAATGTTTTAACTTCCTTATGCCTATTCATAATTTTGATCAATTCGTTCAAAAACTTGAAGAAGCAGGAGAACTTATTCGGATCAGCGAGCCGGTGCACACTGAACTAGAAATAACTGTGCTTGCTGATCGAGAAATGAAAAGTCCTGGGGGAGGATATGCGCTTCTTATTGAAAAACCCATTTTATCAAAAGGTAAAATTTCCCGTTTTCCACTTTTAATCAATGCTTTTGGATCCTGGAAAAGAATGGAGATTGTCCTAGGCCGAAAGCTCACTGAGGTGGTGGAGGAGATCGAGAGTCTTCTGAAACCCGAAGGACCCAAAAGCATCTTTGAGGGCTGGAAAATGATCCGTAAAGGGATCGATTTTTTTAAATCCCAGCCCCGACAGGTCGGATTGGCTCCGTGTCAAGAAGAAGTGGTACTTCTAGAAGATGAGAATCCTCCCATGGGGCTACTGGATCTCCCATGTTTAAAATGTTGGCCTAAAGATGGAGGGGCCTATATAACCCTTCCACAAGTCTTTTCCGTAGATCCCTATACTGGGAAAAGAAATGTAGGCATGTATAGGATTCAAATATTTGATCAAAAGACAGCCGCCATGCATTGGCAAATCCATAAAGTTGGGGCACGACATGGCCAGGAATATGCCAAAGAAGGAATACAAATGCCCGTTGCCATTTGTTTAGGAGGGGATCCGCTCATGACTTTTGCCGCTACAGCCCCTCTCCCCGACGGTTTGGATGAGGTGATATTTGCAGGATTTTTAAGAAAGGAAGGCATTCCTATGGTCAAATGTAAAACAATCGAACTGGAGGTGCCCGCAGAATCGGATATCGTTATTGAAGGAGTAGTTGATCCACTGGACTTAAGGCCTGAAGGACCGTTTGGAGATCATACAGGGTTTTATACCCCTGTAGACTTATATCCTGTTTTTCATGCCAGAGCCATAACGTTTCGGAAAAAAGCAGTCTTTCCTGCAACGATAGTTGGAAAGCCGCCAATGGAAGATTATTATCTGGGGACAGCTAGTCTGAAGTTGTTTTTGCCACTATTAAAGATGAATTTTCCTGAAATTGTCAATATTGCACTGCCACCGGAAGGAGTGTTTCACAATTTGTTGTTTGTATCGATCAAAAAACAATATCCTTATCAGGCTTATAAAGTGATGCATGGATTATGGGGCATGGGGCAGATGATGTTTTCCAAAATCATTATCGTTGTGGATGAAGATGTTGACGTTGAAAATACTTCTGAAGTACTTTTTCATCTTTGTGCAAATGTTGATCCAGAAAGGGACTTTTTGTTTACTCGTGGCCCATGCGACAGTTTAGATCATGCTCAGTCCGTAGCCAATATTGGATCGCATGTCGGAATAGATGCGACAAAAAAGCTTCCCGCTGAAGGCTATAAAAGAGTCTGGCCAGAAAAAATAACAATGCCTCAAGAGTTTATTAAAAAAGTTGAGGAAAAATTTCCAAGAAAATTAGAAAGAAGTTCCCCATGAAGAAAATATTTGTCACAGGGGCGGCAGGCTTTTTGGGTTTTTCTACAGCCAAGCGTTTGCTTGAATCTGGTCATCAGGTTGTTGCCATTGATAATCTCAATCCATACTATTCGGTCAAACTTAAGGAAGCTCGACTTGCTATCCTCAAGCAATATAGTGCTTGCCAATTTGAAAGAGTGGATTTAATGGAGAAAAAAAAAATTGAGGAAATCTTTGGTTGGTTCAAACCAGAATGTGTCATTCATTTTGCTGCTCAAGCCGGCGTAAGATATAGTCTGAGGAATCCTTATTCTTATGTTGAATCGAATGTCTCCGGAATGGTTCCTATTCTAGAATCTTGTCGGAAATATGGAGTCTATCATTTTCTTTTAGCAAGCTCTAGTTCCGTTTATGGAATGAATCGGCAAATCCCCTTTAAAGTAAGTGATCCTGCCGATCATCCTGTAAGTATTTATGCAGCCACGAAAAAGGCAGCTGAGCTGATTGCCCATGCCTACAGCCATCTTTTTTCTATTCCCGTTAGTTGTATGCGCTTTTTCACTGTTTATGGCCCATGGGGAAGGCCTGATATGGCTTATTATAAGTTTGCTCAATCCATTTTTCTCAATAAATCGATCGATGTGTATGGAGAAGGCAAACTTAAAAGGGATTATACCTATGTCGATGATGTAGTTGAGGCTATTATTCGATTGATGGATCGAGCGCCCCAAAGGCAACGGGAATTCCAGATAGATGGAATGGATCCTTCAGTAAGCACCGCTCCGTTTCGAATCCATAATATTGGCAATCGTCATCCAGCGGAAGTTATAGATCTTGTTAAGCTTATTGAGAAATACATGGGTAAGAAGGCGACTATCCACTACTTGCCAATTCCTCCAGGAGACGTCGAGTTGACATACGCAGATACAAGCACTCTTGAAAAAGAGATTGGATATGCTCCTACAACTTCTCTTGAGGAAGGCATTTGTCGTTTTGTTGAATGGTTTTTGAAAGAAGGCTATCTTTTTTAAACTAAACTATTCCAGAATGAAAACAGGCATCAGTGGAAAATCGCTGGGGAGGTTCAAAAGCATTAATTAGAACGACTTAAATAAAGGTTTTGGAAAGAGAGGCTATAAGTCAGTCAGCTGAACTACCTTGGAGTAGCTAAGAGAGCAGAAAGATCGATTCATTCATGTTCATGATTATTATGTTTCACTTGTAAAACATCGCCACTACGCGGCGGCGCTATCCCTCCCCGCCTTGAAAGGCGGGGACTCCCGCGCAAATTTGTTGAACTATTCTCTTTCTCTCTGAACCGACAGCTTGTCTTGATCGACTTCCACAAAACTTGGTCAGCTTATCTGTCGCTATAGAATAAAAAAAGAAGATAATTTTTTTAAATTATTTTCTTAAGCATAATTGGTTGTAAATAAGGTTATATGTGTTACAAATAATTAAGGCATGATAGGAAATAGACAAAAAAGAATGAATTATGGATTTTAGAAAGTTATTCGATACTTTTCTTTTCAAATTGCTTTATCTATGAAGGGGCAACTGTATGGATAATTCAGAAGATATTTGGGAAAGGATAAGGAAGGAGAGTCCATTTGACAAACCAGATCCTTATTTTTTAGAAAGGTTTAAAGCAAGGCTGCGTTCTGAAAAAATACAAAACGAGAAAAGAAGGCAATTGATTACCTTTCTTGCCAGTTTCTGCTTTGTTCTTATTTTTTCTGCAAGCTTATTAGCGGTCGGAAAAATTTGCATGCAATCCTGGATAAGAAACCAAGTTTTCAATTCTTTGGAAATAACGGTTGAATCCATGGTAGGAGATTTGAATCTGCTCTCCTTGGAAAAACCAGATATGATAGTTAGTAATACATCCGAAGAGCTATGGACAGAAGATATGTTTTCCTTTTAACAGTGGTAGTCGCTTTCGGAATACTAGAAGGCACTAGGAGTTCTGCAATAGCTCAAGTACTAAGCCGCAAAGAACCTTTAGTGCCATTATTATCTCAAGATGTGGAGATTCGCGAAAAAATTTTCGAAGTTCTTTATCTACCGGATGAAGACTTAATAAAAGAGCTTTTCAAATGGCCAAAGTTCAATCAAATGGATCTGGAAGAAAAAGGATGGTTTCTTCAACGTATTGCGATTATGCGTCAAAAGGTTAGACAATTAGCCAGATCGAAGGCAAGGCAACTTGGATTAAGTCTCAACGAAGAGCAGCTTAATGCATTCGAAAAAAGTTATTGGCACAAGAGATTGGAAATAGAAAAAAAGTTTATCGAAGAAACTGAAAATCGAAGAAAAGAGCTGGCTAAAGAGTTGGAAGATGCCCTCCAGAAGGAATTTTCTAACCTATCAACAAAATCCCTAATGGAACTGGAAGCGCATAACAAAAGTCATTGATCTTGAGGATTCAGTCTTTTTTATAAACTCTTCTGTTGCTTTCGCAAAGAAGTTTATCTAAAAATTGTCTGTGGAACAAGAACCCGCTCTTTGTCAGGCTATATTGTTTTCTGACTATGTTATTAGGGAAAAAGGAACTGATAGGCTTTCAATCATTAATTCTTTTAACAAACTTTATTTCCCTCATTTTCCATGTTTAACTCCTCCTTTTTTCCTTTCTATTTTCTTGACGCATCTCCGAGGTAAAATCGTTTCTCTTGATATTACTGCAAGAGTTGAAGATCCGCACTCAGGCCATGTGTTGGCTAGCTGCTCTGGAAAAATTGGATTTCCAGCTGATAGTCCTTTTATTGAAGAAACAACTATTCTTGATCTAACGCTGCCTGTGACTCCATTTTTGGTTACGCAGCAAGGCATCTACAGTGTCGTCATTCTTGTTAACAATGAAAAAATTGGAGAAAGGATTTTACCTGTCTTACTCTTGCCCCCAAGCTTTGGGGTTCATTCTGTGCTAAAACCTCCGCCTGCCCCTCTACAATAGTGGATCAGAAAAAGAAGGTGCAGACTCTTTAGTTTATTTTAGTTTTTGGCCAGAAAAATCACTTATTCTAAAATTGCATCTACTCCAATGGCACCTAGTCGAAAGAGAATAGTGAAAAGATTTGAAGAAAAAAGAGGGTCTGTTTTTTTAATTACAAGAAAAAAGCCATTATCCATGCCTCTTTCGTTGTACCTTTTCCATGAGAACAAAGGATGATAGAACTTAAAGAGTCCTCCACAGAATAATATCCCAAAAAAGGCTCCAAAGGAAGCAAAGAGGGCTGTTAGTTCAAAGAAAATGGGAACAAAAGTGGGTAGGCTAAAATATGGTTTTCCTTGAACGACTAAAGGATAAAAAAGATTCAGTAAGGAGCTGCTCGGCAGATGCTTCAGGAAGTCGGGCTTAGGTAATGAGATGGTACTGACAAGGAGCAAGGCTAAAAGAAAGCCAACGATGCCCCCCATTAAAACGATTCTAGAGACCCAGGATTTTTGAATGGGGCCTGCTTCGGTTAGTTCATGAAAAGGATAAGGACTATAAAGTTCAAAATGGCTAAAGCCTAAAAGTTTTAATTTTTTTGCTGCTTTACAGAGAAGCTCTGGAGAAGGGAATTCTGCCCCTAAGGCATACAGCTCTTTGTTTTCTTTTAACCCCTTTTCTTTCTCTCCACTAGAAGCTGAAAGGACAAGATCTTTTTGTTTTTCAGCTTCTCCTTGGAAAGGAGACTGGCAACTTTCTTCCAAAGAAAAAAAGTGGCTGTCTTTTTTGTGAACAAAAGGATGCACCAGTGTTTTGACTTCGAACATGGCAACAGAAGGAAGAAAGCGTAGAAAAAGAAGAAACAAAGTCAAAAAGAGCCCGATGGAGCCAATATAAAGGAGCACGTCGATGGCTGTAGGAACAAAAATCCTCCAAGAAGAAGGTAAAAAATCCCTGTGGAGCGAGATAATGATGATCACAAAACGTTCAAGCCACATCCCAACGTTAGCTAAAAGCGCTATAACAAAGAGAGAAAGGGGGTTAAAACGGATCTTTTTTATCCACAAAAATTGAGGGGCAATACTGTTACAAAAAAGCATAGACCAAAATGCCCAAAAATATGGCCCTTTAATTCGATTTAAAAAAGCATAGCGTTCGTAGGGATTGGCGCTATACCAAGCGGTGAAAAGTTCTATAAGATAGACGTATCCAACCATCGAACCGGTAGCCAAAAGCCATTTTCCCATCTGATTGATATGTTCAGGCAAAATTAATTCCTTGAGTTTTGGAATAAGGGCCCGACTGGGAATGATTAAAACCAGAATCATGGCAAATCCTCCAAATATGGCGCCGACACCGAAATAGGGAGGGAATATAGTTGCATGCCATCCAGGCAATATCGTCGAAGCAAAATCACAAGAAACAAACGAGTGGACCGAAAGGACCAGAGGAGTGAGAATACCTGCCAGGCAGAGATATCCCAGTTCATAATGGGTCCATTGGCTAGCAGACCCAAGCCAGCCTAAGGAAAGAATCGCCCATAGTTTCTTTTTGAAAGGTTTTGTTTCTTTTTCTCGTAGAGTCGCAAAATCAGGAATCATTCCAAGATACCAATAAAGCAGGGAGACTGTTAAATAGGTAAGGACAGCAAATACATCCCACATGAGTGCGGCTCTTAAGTTTTGCCAGATGCCAGCAGACCAAGGTACCGGAAAAAGATACCATCCCATCCATTGCCTTCCAATGTGAATGGCTGGGAAAATGGCACCACAAGCAACGGCAAAAATAGCCGAAGCTTCTGCTGCTCTGTTCACCGAGTTTCTCCATTTTTGACGGGATAAAAGCAAAATGGCTGAAATCAGTGTGCCGGCATGACCAATGCCTATCCAGAAAACGAAATCAACAATAGGCCAAGCCCATACGACAGGGGATTGATTACCCCACACTCCTATACCTGTTGAGATGACATAGACAATCGAAAAAAAAGCAAGAATAGCTACTGAAGCACTGATGCTAATTGTCCATCTCCACCAATTTCCCATGGGAGTGGATAGGATCGAATAAACAACCTCGCTAATAGAGCCAAGAGTTGCATGGGAGGGAAGTAAAGGAGGCCTTTCTAAACTCATTCCTCCGATTGTTCTCTCCTGCAAGCCAACCAATGGAAACTCGCGCGGAGGATTTCCATTCATTTTTATTTTTCCATTACAATTATTAATAATTAAAGAAAAATACGAAAAGAAAAACAAGACATATTTCTAATCCCTCAATTCGTGAATCTATTGGATCCTTCCTCAAGGTTTGCCTTAGAGGCGGATGCTTCTTTTCTTGTGTCTTTTGTTAAAAGAAGCTAGACAAAAGACTCTTTTCTAGTGATTTTTTAGAAATGCGTTTTCTTTTGGTCGATGGCTATTACTATGCATTTCGCTCCTTTTATGCTATGCCTTCTCTTTCTACTAGATCGGGAGAGCCGACTAATGCGATCTACGGACTGACTATTGTTATTCGAAGGATGCTTGCGGATCTACAACCCGACTTTGGAGCTGTGGTATTTGATGGTGGATTACCTGCTGATAGGTTAGCCTTAAGGTCAGATTATAAGGCGAATAGGCCTGAAATCCCTAATGCCTTAAAAGTCCAAATTCCCTGGCTTAAAGAACTTTTAAAAGCCCTTGGCCTTACTCCGATAGAGGTTGAAGGACAAGAGGCAGATGATGTCATTGCCACCTACACAAAAAAGGCAATTGAAAAAAATATTGATGTGGTTTTGGCGACCAATGATAAGGATCTTTTGAGTTTGATCGGACCGCATGTAAGTGTATATACTGTAGAAAAGAAAAAGTTTAGGCTTATCACAGAAAAAGACATTGAAGAAAAATGGTTAGTCCATCCATGGCAGCTACCTGATCTACTTGCCTTAACTGGAGACAGCGTTGACAATATCCCTGGTGTTCCTGGCATTGGTAAAAAAACGGCAGCAAAATGGATTAGTCGATACGGTTCTCTCTCTGCTTTACTTACTGCCAGTGATATTCCAGACAAACGGTTTGCCCAACTTATTGAAAAGAATAAAGAACTAATTTGGACCAATTATAAGATGCTTGAGTTAAAAAATGATATTCCCTTGCCTCTACCGATAGAAGAGCTTCGGATAAAGCCTAACTATGCTGAACAGGAGAGGCTTTTCAAACGGTTTGAATTTAAAAAGTTAGCTGAAACCCTAAAAGAACATCCAGAAAAAAAATCTTCAGAAAATACTGACATATTATTTGGATAAAAAACTGAGTATACTGGTTGAGCAGGGGATAGTTTTTTCTTTTTCCAGATACAGTTTAAACAATATAATCTTACTATATGAACAAAGAGGTCTCTTTTACCAGGGGTTCTGAAAAACTATGCCAGATTACTGAGAAGGCGGCTTTAAGATTAAAGGAAATTCTTGAACAGAGTGGCAGGCAGGAAGGAGCGCTTCGTATTTCTGTTGTTGGAGGAGGATGTGCGGGGCTGCAGTATGAGATGAACATTGTGGATGGTCCAGAAACAAAGGATATCTTGATCGATTCCAAAGGAGTCAAACTCATTGTGGATCCTAAAAGTGCTCTTTTTTTAAGCGGTTCTATTCTGGATTATTCGGAAGATTTGCTAAATCAAGGCTTCGTTGTTAAGAATCCCAATGCGGTTACTCATTGTTCTTGTGGAAAAAGTTTCGCTATCTGAATTATCTCAAAGGAGAGTTAAAACGATCGATGATAAGGAGGATTCTTGGACCCCGAACATTCGAATAAAGGAGGTTTTTTTTCGAAACTTAAAAATTCGGCGTCCTATTCGGCTTCTTTACAGCTGGTAATTCTTTTTGGCTGTGTTAGTCTGGCTGCTGATATCACTTATGAAGGGGCAAGATCTATATTGGGCCCTTTTCTGGGTGTTGTTGGAGCAACGGGTAGTGCGATTGGTTTCATAGCTGGCATAGGAGAGCTGACTGGTTATGTAGTTCGTCTTGTAGCGGGAAGCTTGGGGGATAAAACAAAAAGTCACTGGGTTTTTGTATTCGCAGGGTATTTTATAAATCAAATTGCAGTCCCTTTATTAGCTATCGCCAAAAATTGGCCTCAAGTCGGCCTTCTGATCGTTCTAGAAAGGTTTGGTAAAGGCATACGAACTCCTTCTCGCGATGTATTATTATCCCATGCTACAGAAGGGGTCGGTAGAGGGTTGGGTTTTGGCATTCATGAAGCCTTAGATCAACTAGGAGCGATGACTGGCCCTTTTTTGATTGCTTTAGCCATTATGCATTGGAAAAGTTACCGGACTGCTTTGGGCTTGTTAATCATGCCAGCTTTTCTGGCTTTGTTGATTCTTTTTGTGACTCATAAAAGATACCAAAAGCTCAGTGGCTTTCTGATTGATTGTCAGCCAAAAGAACAAAATGACAAAGCTAGCGGTAAACGACAAGGATTAACTGAAAGCTTCTGGTGGTATATCACTGGCCTTGGGTTTTTGGCTGCTGGATATGTTGATTTCCCTTTGATTGCTTATCATTTTGGACAAAAAAATATTTTTAAAGAATATGAGATTCCTTTGCTTTACATGCTAGCAATGGGGGTAGATGCGATCGTGGCATTGGTGGCAGGCAGATTGTTTGATAAAAGTGGTATAGGCTCAATGAGTTGGCCAATCATCCTTGGTTCTCTCTCTTCCCCTTTAATATTCCTCTTTCCAATTCGAACGGTGGCCATCATTGGAACAATTTTTTGGGGAATCGGCTTAGGGGTGCAAGAATCTGCGGTCAGAGCAGCTATTGCCTCCCTTGTTCCTATAGAAATAAGAGGAACAGCTTTTGGTATTTTTTATCTTGTCTTCGGTTTGTCTTGGTTCTTAGGAAGCTGTGCCATGGGTTTTCTTTACGATAAGTCTCTAGCCTCTGTAGCCCTTAGCTCTTTTATTTTACAAATTCTTTCTCTTCCATTATTAGAAAGGAGCCAGAAGAAAATTAAAGAACAGAAAGAGGTTGTATAAAATTAAGGTCCTAAGATAGCAAGTAGCAGTGGTGTTTAGACCGTCCAAGAGTCATCTGAAAAACCACCGTCGTCAAAATCATCTTCTGGGATCGTAGACTCTACAGAAAGATCTTCGCTATCGTCGGCTTGGTTATCAGTTATTTCTTGTGCATCGACCTGGTCTGTTGAGGGTGCTTCTTTGGGGGCTTCGGTCTTTGGAGGAAGGATAATGTTTATATTTTCTCTGGGACGACCAAATCCAAAGAGATTTTCAAGAGCTGCTAATCCGAGGGCTCCTAAACCCATAAATCCCGCCGCTTTGGCAGCATCTTTCAACTCAGTAGTGTTTTGTGGACGTTGCTCTGGTTTTTGATTAGTAGACCTTTCTTTGGGATTAGAAGAAGGACTTTCCCAGTGAAGCATTTCTTCGGAAGGTTGTTCTTTGTTAGAAGCCATTTTTTCTCGGATCTTTTCTTTGAATCCCTCAAAGGAAGGATTGTTTAAAGCATAAGGAAAATAGAGAATGGAATGGCCTTCCAAGTCTTGTTTTTGAAGGACTGAAGCTAGCCATTGTCGTTCTTCAGCTGATAGGGCTTGGGGATCAATATCCAGCATGATCCGATCTTCTTTACAATCGATGCCTTCTTTTAAACAGGAGATCTGATCCACAGGACAGAGAATTTTCATAACTTTACATGTCTTTTTCTAAGTATAATCAATTCATACTGAAAATACAACTTGTCTTAAATAGAGAAGGGCATTTTAGTCTTGCCAATGGCTAAAAATCAATCTTTTAATAAATTTTGACAATGCAAAGGAAGCAATTCTTTTTAAAAGTCTTTAATGAATAAACCGATAAGAATTCTTGGGATTGACCCAGCTATTCGGAAAATGGGCTATGGGATCGTTGAATCCAATGGGGACAGTGTCCAATTGATAAGCTGTGGGGTAATTGATGGAAACGGTAATGATCAAGCTCGAAGACTTAGACAACTTTATGATGGGCTGTTTGAAATTGTGCAAAAATACGCTCCCGAACAGGTGGCTATGGAATCAGTCATTTTCGTACAAAATAGGAAAACAGCCATTGATATGGGTGCGGCTCGTGGAGTTGCCTTACTGTTATTTTCTTTGAAGGATCTGCCGGTTTTTGAATATAGTCCTAGAACGGTTAAAATTGCTGCAACCGGTCGTGGTTCGGCTCGAAAAGAGCAGGTATCTTTTATGGTCCGAGCAGTTTTATCCCTGAATTCTCCTCCTCCAGTGGATGCTGCTGATGCCCTAGCGGTAGCTCTCGCGCATCTCCACAATTTATGGAATGTTCAAAAAGGTTATGATTTCATATCTTAAGGGAATTCTCATTTATTGCTCTTTTCCTACGATTATCGTTGAATCCCATGGGATAGGCTTTGAAATCTTCTCTTCTCTTTCCCTTTATCGAAGTCTTCCTCCTCTCCATTCGGAGGTTTCTCTCTATACCCATTTGAATGTCTCAGAAAACCGCTTCGAGCTTTTCGGATTTCATGATCTTGATGAACAGTTTATCTTTAGAATTCTTGTTGAAAAGGTGCATGGAGTAGGGCCAAAAACAGCAATTACTATTCTCAATGTGCTTTCTCCAAAAGAATTTAAAGAAGCTATATATAGGGAAGACTATAGGGCTCTTTCAAAAATCAAGGGGATTGGAGAGAAGACCGCGCACAGGCTAGTGGTGGAGTTAAAAGATAAGTTAGATGTAGGGCGTTCTGGTGTTGGTCCCTTTTCAAAGGAGACCAAAGATCAAATTTTTGAAGATTCTCTTAAAGCCTTGGTTGCATTAGGATTCAAAGAGACAGAAGCAGTGAAGCTAGTTCGAAAAGTAAGAGAAAAAGAGCCGGAGAAGGATCTTGAAGGTGTTGTACGGGAATGTCTGAAGCTGACCTGTATGGAAAAATAACCTAACTCATTGATCTAAGGAATGAGGAAAAATGAATCCAAAAATAAAGGACGTCTTGGCTCAGCCTACCGATAGTTTATTTGAAGAAAATTTGAGGCCCCAAAAGCTCGACGATTTTTTAGGACAAGAAAAAATCAAAGAACGGCTTTATATTCTTGTTCAGGCAGCAAAGATCAAAAAGGAACCACTCCCGCATCTTCTTTTCAGTGGTCCACCGGGACTGGGAAAGACAACCTTGGCACATATTCTTTCTAAAGAAATGAATGCTTCTCTTAAAATAACTTCTGGTCCTGCTCTTGATAAGGCGGCCAATTTAGCAGGCATATTAACCACATTGGAATCTTTTGATTTTCTTTTTATCGATGAAATCCATCGACTCAGTCGCCCTGTAGAAGAGTATCTTTATCCAGCGATGGAAGATTTCCGAATGGATATTTTGATCGATCAAGGACCTAATGCTAGAAGCATTAGGCTCAATCTTCCAAAATTTACCTTAGTTGGTGCGACCACCCGTGTAGGTCTTCTGACCGAACCTTTGAGAAGTCGGTTTGGTTTGATCAATCGTTTGGAATATTATAAGCTTGAAGAGCTTGTTAAAATTGTTCAACGTTCTTCAGGGATATTGGAAATGGAGATGAATGAACTGGCTGCAAGGGAGGTAGCCAAACGCTGTCGAGGAACGCCAAGAACGGTCAATCACCTTTTGAAGTGGATTCGTGATTATGCTTATGCCAAAGGGCATCAAAAAATATCTCTGGATGTCGTTAATAATGCCTTAGCAATGATAGAAATCGATGAAGATGGATTGGATGAAATGGACAAGAAGATATTGGAAACCATTGTTTATAAATTCGAAGGTGGACCTGTAGGACTACAATCCTTAGCTGTCGCTGTTGGTGAAGATCCTGGAACCTTAGAAGAAGTCCATGAACCTTATCTCATCATGGAAGGCTATATAAAAAGGACTCCTCAGGGAAGAGTTGTGACAACTCGAGCATACGAAAAGCTAAAAGTAGCCCCGCCTTCGGCTCAAGTCGAGTTATTTTAATCTTTTCTTTTTGACTTATTGTGATAACTTGTGTTCCATTAAACTTCAAATCTGTTTAATATCTTCGACGAGTTTGGATGATCTTTTTTTTCAACAATAATGAAAAGCTTTAGAGAAGAAATATGGTTCAATATTCCCTCGCGTCGAGCATTTGTTCTGCTGACTCCAAAACTGGAAGAATGCGTGAAAAAAAGTGGTATTCAAGAAGGCCTGTTGCTTTGTAATGCAATGCACATTACTGCCAGCGTATTTATAAACGATAATGAAGCAGGGCTGCACGAAGATTTCGAGAGGTGGCTGGAAAGACTAGCTCCAGAAAAACCCTATTCTCAATACAAGCATAACGTTGGAGAAGACAATGCCGATGCGCATCTAAAAAGGACAATTATGGGTAGAGAAGTTGTCATTGCCATCACAGGAGGGAAACTAGATCTGGGTCCATGGGAGCAGGTTTTCTATGGCGAGTTTGACGGGAAGAGAAGAAAACGGGTTTTAGTAAAGATTATTGGAGAATGATTGTAGGCTATGAGTGAAAAACCTTTTCTAGTGAGATCTCTCTCTGTCTTTGCTCTTTTGCTCATTACTGGATGCGCCAATTCTCTTCCTCCAGAGTTAACATGGGAAAAGGTGCTCTATGCCATTAGAGAAAAGTTTCCGGATGTAGCCTCTGTTTCAACAGAAAAACTAGAACGATGGATTACCGTTGGGGGAGACTACGCACCAGTGCTTTTGGATGTGCGAACGGTGGATGAATATGAAGTGAGTCATCTCTATCATGCTTGGAGGGTGTCTCCCAATGAAAAAATTCGGTTAGGTTATAGGGGACTGAAAAGAGAACAGCCTATTGTGGTCTATGATTCTGTTGGGTTTAGAGCGGCTTCCTTTGCACGAAGACTCCAGCAAGCGGGGTACTGGCAGGTTTGTTATTTAGAAGGCTCTATTTTCAAATGGGCCAATGAAGGAAGAGCCCTTTATAAAGGCGAGAAAAGAGTTACCATGGTGCATCCCTGTGATTCCTATTGGGGAAAGCTGCTGAATCCAGAACATAGAGCCCTTTCTTTGGTGGACCTTGGCGAGCCTGTTTATTAATAATTCAAAATAATTCAATCATTGATTATTTCTTAAGATTATTCATAGTTCATTTGTAATAGCAACTAGGCCTCGGTAGCTCAGCTGGTCAGAGCAGGTGACTCTTAATCACTGGGTCGGGGGTTCGAATCCCTCCCGGGGCACTGTCCAAAAATAAAAACTGAAGATTTTGAGTTTTTCTCTTTCTTTTCTATGAAAAAGAAGGGATAATAAACAGCCTTCTTTATGAATACTATCAGCAACTCGGATACAGAAAGTCATTTTGATTTTGCTTCCTTTTCAAGGGCTGTTCTCAATCAGTTTGAGTCGACTCCCTTCCCTTTTGAAGACGAAAAAGTGCTTTCCGACCAGTCATGGAAAATTATCCCTCCTAACTGGCTCAATGCCGTTGGTAGACCAGGAAAGCCTTTTTATGACAGAGGAAAATTTTTGGTTGCTGGATGCGGAACTGGTAACGAAGCTTTCAATATTGCTAGAGCATTCCCAAACTTGACAGTGGTGGCTTTTGATATTAGCCAGCGGGCTATCGAAACGGCTATCAAATGGCAGAAGGCTTCGGGAATTCAAAATGTCCATTTTTTTCAGGAAGACTTAATGAACCCCAATTTAGCCCATTCCCTTGGATCTGATTTCGATTGGATTAGTTGTCATGAGGTCCTTTCATTTGTTTACGATCCCCAAGCTGCCCTTCATCATCTTGCTAGCTGTCTTTCTTCCGATGGATGCATTTATATTGGCGTCAAAGGCACTTTTCATCCAACTGTTCGGCTAGCTCCGGCTATTTCTCTTTTTTCCCTTAATCTGAATAATCCCGAACAACTCAAAAGAACAAGAGAGGTCCTTTCTGCTTGCGATAACTTGATGGGGATTCCTATGGACAAGGGAATAGGGGCACAGCCCGAAAGTTATTTAAAAACACATGTCTTTGGAGTGCATCATGACTGTTTCCCATTGCATACATGGATTGAAATCATTCATAATTCCGGTCTTCAATATATCAATTCTTTGTATACATCCATGAGCTTTCTTCAGCTCCAGGACAACCGGTTTTTCGATATCCTTACTGAACTTGACCTGCCTACCCTTCATTCATTGATCGATCATTGTAATCCATCTTTTTTCCATATGATTGTTGCTTCGAAGCCAAGGAAAATGCCCCCTTTTGCCCCTGCCGACAGAAATGAATTTTTACATTGGCGCCCTTTAGTGGATTTATGGGATAGGACAAAAATTCAAGCCGTTTCTCCCCCTTATAATCAAATCTTAGAAGTAACTTTTGATATTCCTGGCCTATATAGACAGCTTCCTTTGAAACTTTCTTCCTATTTGATCGAATTTTTAAGGAGATCTGATGGCAGTCGCTCTGTGTCTCAAATTGTTGCAGATATTGGAGTGGATGTAAAACCTGGAGAACTTTTCCCAGCCCTTGCTCGGTTTTATTTTAGCTCACTTCTGAATTTTTTGCCTCCTCTTTAAGGAATTTTCTTTTATCTCCATGGCAGGCAGTAAAATCCCTATACGGGAATGTGGATTATTAGTTCACTAGAGAAGCAGTCAGACAATAGATCAAGAAGCAAATTGATATTGCTCTTTACAAGATTTTATCAAAAAATTAATTTTTTTAAATTCTAAAAACGAAGGAACAAATCACAAAAGGCAATTATGCGACTGGATATGTTAATTACGGCAGACCTTGGTCTAATCAAGGCTTATAAAGTTATTAGGGATGAATTAACAGGCAACTGCCATGCTCAGTTGATTGATGATCAGATTTTAGAGATGGGCAGGAAACGGCTGAAAGATATAGATACCGACAAACAGGGTGAATTTGCTGTTGTTAGTTATCCACTGACTGGCGAGCGATCTGTTGGAGAACGGCATAACGAAAAACTGGAAATTCGGAGGAAATTGATTGGTGAGATAGCAAAGATTATCAATCAACTCATAAAAAAATACAATCCAGGGGCTTGGGCTTTATCAGCAAGTTCAGATATTCTTCCAAGAATCCTAGAAAGGATCGATCAAACTGCCAAAAAAAATCTTCTTAAGACGATTCCTGCTGATCTTACTAAAATTGATAAAGCAGAAATATTAGAACGATTTGGCATAAAATAGTTGATTTTTAGAAGGTGGGTGGACCATCCTTTTAGGGCATGGGGAAAAAGCGTTATATTGCCTTTCTGAAATTTTTTGGTTTTGAACTTTGCATAGAAAGCTAGAATAACAGAGAAGAACCAGTATTTAAAAAAGTGTTAGCTAAGAGTTGATTTGAGCTTTCGATTCATTGGAGAGTTCTAGAAATTTATACTATAGGCATACAGGATGCTGTTTCTGACAAACCAAGATAATTTAATCTTGAAAGAAAGAAATGGCATGCGAGCTACCAATCCTTGTAGCTCCTGCTTCTATTAATTCGATGGCAAAGCGTTTTGAACGAATTCCTCCAGAAGCTTTTATTCCGATTGAACTTGGTAAAAAGGACTTAAGAAAGCGAACGTCCTCAATGTCTACTCCCCTAGGTCCATAGCCTGTAGAAGTTTTAATAAATTTGGCCCCTCCTTCAATAGCGGCAAGAGCAGCCTGCTCAATTTCAGATCTATGAAAGCAGCCTACTTCAATGATAGCTTTTAGGAGTATTTCTCCAGCTATGTCGCATACGGCTTTTACTTCATTTTCGATGATATCCCAACGTTTGAGATGGACGGCCCAAAGAGGAATAACGAGATCTAGTTCATTGGCCCCATCCCTAACAGCTTCAGAGGCTTCCATGCATTTAACAGCTAGTTTATTTGCTCCAAAGGGAAAGCCTATAACGGTAGCAGTCTTTATGGAACTTTCTTGCAACAGTTCTGCTGCCAATGAGACCCAGCAAGGTTGAACACAAACTGCTTGGAATCCATATTTTTTAGCCTCTGTACATAACTTGATGATTTCATGATCTAAGGCGTCAGGTCGAAGGAGAGTGGAATCGATAAAATTGGAAATCCCTTTCATAAAAGAAGCTTAGAGTTCAAGAATGTCTGTGAATTTTTGTCTCTTTTCCACATTTTCTAAATAATCGAAAAATTCTTCTGGAGTTTCAAATAGGTGGCCCTTTTCGATATACGAATCAGTAGTAAAAGGGGAAAAGCCTTTGGGAAAAATCATATAACGGGTTTTCATATAATCTCTAGCATGTCCTAGTTCATCCATCATTCCAGCAGAAAGCGGGGGCCTTTCCGGATAAGGATGAATGGCAATAACCGCATCGACTTTACCGACGTACCAATGCAGATCCCGGTGCACGGTATAGGCATAAATTACCTCCCTATCGAGGGGAGAATCAAATTCTTGTGATATTTCCACAGTTTGTGGATCAATGACAACAGCATAAGACCGAAGTTTACGAATGATTTCATTCACAATTTTTCTCATTTCTTCAGTGGCGTGCGTCATAGAATAGCTAGCGTATACTACCCAGGGCTTAGGATAGACGACCAGTTTATAAAGGCTATCTGGAGATTCATTGACAGAGATCACATAATGAGGAATATTCATGTATCTTGCCCAGTCTTCAGAAAGGGAAACCTCTTCATTCATCCAAGATAAAATTTCATAAATAGTGTGTTGTCTTGCTTTTAGCGCTTTGAGAAAGGGATCTGGAGAGTCAATGGATTCAAGCTCCTTTTTGATCACCCACTCAGCTTCGATCAATGTTACAATGACATCTGGTCCAATAAAATCTCTTAAAATTCTTTGATCTTTGAATTTTCGATTGATCCTATTCCATTCAATAGTTGCAGGTAATCGGATAATGACATCCTTATAGTTATTTTTCTGAATGTCGAATCCGATTTTTTCATACTCTCTCTCTCGAGTCAGTTCGAAGACATAATCGGTAGTACCTAAGAGCCGTTCAAGGGGTTTTTTCCCCCCTTTGGTAAATTCGTGGATGGCGTTATAAACATGGATTTCTTTTCCATTAAGCTTGGCTAGCTTAACGACTTTTTGAATAAAGGCACGATCATTCATGCCAGCAATCATTCCGCTTACTAATACTTTCAACTTGCCCCTATCCTTGCTAATTTATAAAGCCAACAGCCTATGCCTCTAGGCTTATGGAGATAAAGAAAAATATCAAAATATTTTTGTTTTGAAAAGTCTTCCGAGGGTTTTGAACAATGGATCTCTATTTCTGTCAGGATTATGCCCAAGGATATCTGGATGTAGCCGAATCGCATCATTGTATTCATGTAAAGCGTCATAAAATTGGAGATGTAATCGAAGTCTTTGATGGCAACGGTGGCAGCTGGGAAGCACAAATTAAAAAGATTGAAAAAAAGAGGGTTTTTTTAACTTTTTTAAGGGAACGCTCCCCACTTTTTGTTCCCAAAGGACCACGATTGATTTTGATCCAATCGATTCTTAAAAATAAAGCTATGCAGTTTCTCCTTCAGAAGGTAACGGAAGTGGGGGTTGATCAAATTATCCCGATTGTATCGGAGCGAACCCAGTTTTCTAAAGAAGAAAGAAAGCAAGCCAAGGAAAGAAAATGGAAAGATATTCTCCTGGCAGCTGTTAAACAAAGCCACCAGAAGAAGTTACCTAAACTAACTGAAATGACTACCTTTCCTGAGGCTTTGAAAAAGGAGTTTGCTTTCTCCTTAAAGCTAATGGCTTACCTCGGTCCTGAGGCAAAACCATTAAAAGAAATACTCAATAGGCATGCAGAAGAAAAATTATCTTCTGTGATCATTCTTGTTGGACCGGAAGGAGATTTTACAGAAACAGAAAAAGCATCTGCTTTAAGCCATGGTTTTATTCCCATTAATCTTGGAAATCAGATTCTCCGTTCTGAAACAGCTGCCCTCTTTCTATTATCTATTCTAAATTACGAGCTTAGATTCTAGGAGAGAAAAAGATTGTTTTGGTTTGTAAAATCGTTCTAACAATATAGGATCATGTGGAAGAAAATTCTCGTCACTGGAGGAGCGGGATTTATTGGCTCAAATCTTGTTCATGAAATACAACGGATGTTTCCAGAAAGCGATCTTATCGTTATTGACGACTTTTCAAGCGGTTCTTTCAAAAACATGCTCAGTAGCCATTGCGATGTTATAGCTGAAGATCTTTATGGCTTTCAGTGGGAAAATTATTTTTCTAAAAATGAAATTCCACTTGTATTTCATTTAGCCTCTCTTACTGACACTACAGTTGTAGACGAACGCAGGCAGATGCAAAATAATGTGGAAGCCTTTCGCAAGCTTCTTCGCTTTTTTTCTGGGACCTCCACCCGAATCATTTATGCCTCTTCAGCAGCCGTCTATGGAATAGCTTCAGGCAGAAACAGCATTCATGATCAACCCCATCCTGCGAATCCATATGGTTTTTCAAAATTGCAGATGGAACATTTGGCGGCAGCTTATTCCAAGGAGAATCCTCAAGCCCGAATCACTGGACTTCGATATTTTAACGTGTATGGTCCAAGGGAGACACACAAGGGAAAATCCTCGAGTATGATATTACAGATTGCAAAACAGATTAAGGAAGGAAAAGCTCCAAGACTTTTTTCCTTTGGTGAGCAGAAAAGAGATTTTGTTTATGTGGCTGATGTTGTCAAAGCAACTATTCTAACTGCCATAAAAGATTGCCCTGTAGCGGTGTTGAATGTAGGGAGTGGATGTGCCAGATCATTTAATGAGGTCATTCAAATCTTAAATCAAATATTGAAAACGGAGGCCAAAGCTGAATATTTCCCATGTCCTTATCCTTTCTATCAAGTACATACGGAAGCAGATCTAGAATTGACCCAATACCACCTCGGATATATTCCCGAATATTCTCTTGAACGGGGAATAGAAGCATATTTTAAGTCAGGGTGGCTCTTTTGAATCTCTTGTTGATGATTTTTTAGGGATCTCTCTTGATTTTAGGTCCGTTCTTTTACAATTTGAAGTAGTATGTCATTCGTTTTTCCAGATCCTCAAGAAATGCAAAAGCGGCTTCAAGATTTCGTTAAATCTTTTGGGAATCCTAATCCAATGCCTTCCGAAACGGATAAAGAGGATCGAAGGGAAAAGTTCAAAGAGAAGATATTGCAGTTTAAGTTTACTCCCAAGGAGATCAAATCCTATCTTGATCGCTTTGTCATTAAACAGGAAGAGGCCAAAAAGGTTTTAACGGTTGCAGTATGCGATCATTATAATCAAGTAAAAGAAGCGTTAATGGGGAGAGGGCCGGCCCATTATGTTAAGCAAAACATTCTTCTTGTTGGCCCTAGTGGAGTTGGTAAAACCTATCTGGTTCGTTGCCTTGCAGATTGTATTGGTGTTCCAATGGTGAAGGCAGATGCGACCAAGTTTTCTGAGACTGGTTATGTGGGAGCAGATGTGGAAGATCTTATTAGAGAGCTTATTCAACAAGCCGAAGGTGATACTGAGATTGCTCAATATGGGATCGTTTACCTTGATGAAGTAGACAAACTGGCTTCTTCCAATATGATTGGCAGGGATGTCAGCGGTAGAGGAGTGCAATCTAACTTGTTGAAGTTGCTTGAAGAAACGGAGGTACCAGTAAAAGCTGCCTATGATGTTTTGGGGCAAATGCAGTCCATTTTCGATTTTCAAAGAGGGCTTCGGTCCTTTCGGAAGACGATTAATACCCGCTATATCCTTTTTATTTTAAGTGGAGCTTTTGAAAAGCTCTCCGAAATAGTTCAAAGAAGAATTCGAAGATCGCATCTAGGTTTTCAGCCACATGGACCAGAAAAGGTTGTGGCCGATCTTATTAGCGAAGCCACGACTTCTGATTTCGTCGAATATGGTCTTGAACCGGAGTTCATAGGGAGACTGCCCGTACGAGTCTTCTGTCAATCTTTGGATGCTGAAGATCTCTTCCATGTGCTGCGAGATTCTGAAGGATCTATTCTAAAGCAGTATAAGAGCTCGTTTGCAGCTTATGGTATAGAGTTGAAATTTACAGAAGAAGCCTTACGGCTAATTGCTGAAAAAGCGATTGAAGAAGGGACAGGAGCCAGAGGCCTGATGACTATCTGTGAAAAAATTTTGCGGCCTTTCCGATTTGAGCTTCCCGGAACTGGAATCAAGGAGGTTGTAATAGATTCTCCAACGGTTGAGAATCCTGAAGAGAAGGTTTTAAAGATTTTACAAGAAATGGATGACGCTAAAAAGAACAAGGAGAAGGAGGAAATTGAACAATTCTTACAGGAATTTTATAAGTCGAATGAGATCCGTATTATTTTTCAAAATGAGGCTATCGAAGCTTTAAAACAGGAAGCGCAGGAAAGAGGAATATCTGTTTTAGATCTGTGCAAAGAAAAATTTAAAAATTATGCCCTTGGCCTTAAACTGGTTAAAAAAAATAATGGACTGAGTGTATTTACTATTTCTAAGGAAGATCTTCTCCATCCAGACGAAACTTTGAATAATTGGATAGCGGCCTCTTACAAATCTAATCTTCTCCAATCAACTCAAAGCGATTCCTCCTCTCAATCCAATAACTGATATTTGTTTTTTTTTTTGAGCAGCATCATTATTGGAGATGATCAGTGTAGAATAATTAGAAAATGATTACTGAGAGAGAGAAACTGAAGTTTTTAATAAGATTGCTGGAGTATATCCTGTTTAAGGTTGATAACTTACACTCTAGAATACAAGAGAAATATCTTTCTTTCCTTTTGAGACTCTCTCTTAGCTTAGAAAAGCGATTGAAGTTGAATAGCCATGAAGAAAATTCATTCCCCAGGAAGGCCCTATCTCACCGTTGGCAAAAAATCCTGCTTGAGGAATACCTGGAAAATAGTCTTGTACGCTTTTCGCGTCCACATTGGCAGATGGCCCAAAGAGGTTTTTACCTCTTCCTGTACAAATCGCTTGTAAAACAGCATAAGGAGCAACTTTCCTAGCAGCTGCTTTTAATTTTTCTTCTTCAAGCACTTTTTGAAGGGAAAGAGTAGCGGAGACCGGGTCCCTCAATTGGTATTGAACAGTCTGGCCAATTCTTGCTAGTGCCCCAATAGCTATGGCACCAGTAGAAGGATCCGCGCCCAAAATGTTACGAATGATGAAATCCCCTTGCTTGAATTCCTCAAGGTACTCTGAAACAGCCAGCCCGATAAACAGATGCCCTTGAACGGCAAGTCTTTCCTTTTCTGATAAAGAATCGAAAGCCTTAGCCAAAGCCTGATAAGCAGTTTTTCTACCTAGGGTGTAGAGAATGTTTTGTTCGGCATTGGTGATCATATAAGGCTCGCCAATAGGCCGACAGGCTTGAGAAACGATTACATCAAGTTGAATATCCCCAGCAAGCGGAACAAGGAGACATCCAGCAATAGGCTTGCGGTTATAGTAGATACAAGGTTCATTTTCTTTTCCATTGGGAATTCCACCCCAAGCTGGAATATTGGGGTAAGCTTGATTTAAATATTTAAGAAATCTTTCGATTGGGAAGTTTGGTTCGCTGAAGAGGATAAAGCCTTTGATTTCAGAGGGGTCAAAAGAAACGATAGATTTCCAGTTATCAACAATCTCTAGAGAATCAATCAGATGGGTATCGATTGGAATGCCTTGAACTTTTAAAGCTGCGTGATGAAGAAGCATCAGTGAAAAAGAAGCCTGCCCTTCGTTTTCTATTCCTTGGCCCACAATGCCAGAGCTGGCAATAAGAATAAGTTCTTTTAGATGACCATAAATAGTCAATATATCTGAAAGTTCTTCGAAGCAATTCAGATCGGATTTTGTATAGCCCGCCCAGGCGAAAGAGAGCCCAATTGATGGTTCTACTGCTAATTCTGATCGAAGATGAGAGACCAGTTGAATGATTCTCTTTTCTTCAAGGGGCCCATTGTATGTACTACTTACTGCATGCATTGGCACTCTCTCTAATGTATCATTAGCTTTTCTAGTCTCTTGTCAATGATCGTCAATGGAAAAATCATCTTTCCAACATTTTGATGCAAGCTTAAAACTTTCTGGAGTTAAGGTATAATTGAGATGACCTACGGGTAAAATATAAAGATGTTTTGCCTCCCATTTTTCCTGAATCTTTTTGAGTATCCAAGGGGGACTGATTGGATCGAATTGACCCCCTACAATGAGTATATTATCTCCTCTGACTTTAGGCATAGAAAAACTTGGACAAGCAAGCCGGAGATGTGGTTCGGTTTCTGAATGCGAAATGCCAAGACGTTTTAATTTTCTTCTGATCTCTTTTCCAATTGGCGAGCTCCATATGACATGCTGAATATTAAGCAGGGGTTCAACCAATATCAGTTTGTGAAATGTCTTTTCAAGACAGGCAACTTGGGTAATTATCCACCCTCCATAACTGATTCCCCAGGCGCCAATCAGAGGAGATCCCATTAAACGAAG
>Ga0272448_1001553_pt1 | contig 30439 bp, 25 predicted proteins | sample YNPCB0191_FD_202220 | JGI IMG/M metagenome (GOLD analysis project Ga0272448, IMG submission 202220) | Hot spring sediment microbial communities from Yellowstone National Park, WY, United States - YNP-CB-019-1 | ecosystem: Environmental > Aquatic > Thermal springs > Hot (42-90C) > Sediment...
AATTATTATATCATGATAATTATTAATAATAAGGATAATTAAAATAATTATTATATCATGATAATTATTAATAATAAGGATAATTAAAATAATTATTATTAAGATGATTAATATTGTGGTGATTAATATTAAGATGATTAATATTAAGGTGATTAATATTAAGATGATTAATATTAAGGTGATTAATATTAAGATGATTAATATTAAGGTGATTAATATTAAGATGATTAATAATAAGGATGATTAATATAATTATTATTAAGGTGATTAATATTAAGATGATTAATAATAAGGATGATTAATATAATTATTATTAAAGTGATTAATATTAAGATGATTAATAATGATAATAATTAAGATTATTAATAATTAAGATGATTCTTAATTATTAATAATCATGATGATAATAATTAAGATGATTCTTAAGATGATTAATAATTAAGATGATTCTTCAGATGATTAAAATAATTAATAATCAAGATGATAATAATTAAGATGATTAATAATCAGGATGATTAAAATAATAATTAAGATGAATATTAATCAAGATGACTCTTAAGAAGACGATTCTTAAGATGAATATTAATCAAGATGACTCTTAAGAAGACGATTCTTAAGATGATTATTAATCAAGATGATAATAATTAAGATGATTCATAAGATGAATATTAATCATGATGATAATAATTATTATTAAGATGAATATTAATCAAGATGATAATAATTAATATTCATCTTAATTATTATAATCTTGATTAATATTAAGATGATTAATAATCAAGATGATTCTTAAGATGATTAAGAATCAAGATGATTCTTAATCAAGATGATTAAGAATCAGGATGATTAAAATAATTAATAATCAAGATGACTCTTAAGAAGATGATTAAGATAATAATCAAGAAAATTTTAAAGATAATTATTAATTAAGAAGAATATTTGTTAGATGATTAATAATCAAGAGGAGTTTTAAGATGATTGATAATCAATAAAATTTTTAAGATAATGATTAATCATCAAGATAATAATTAATTGAGTGTCTTAAGATAATAATTAATTAAGATAAGTTTAATCGAGAGGAGTCGATGGTTCTTTATTAAGATAATACTTAAGATGATTATTAATTAATATAATTCGTAAGATGATTTTTAATTAAGATAATTAAAAATCAAGATAATTAGTAAGATGAGTATTAAGATTATTGTTAAGTAAGAGGCTTAATAATCTTGATTATTCTTAATCAATATGATTCTTAAGAAGATTATTAAGATAATTATTAAGGATTATTATTGTTTAGATAAGTAATAATCAGATTTATTAGCTGATCAGTGATAATTTTTAATCGAGAATCTACTTGAGGATTTCTTGATTGATATGATGATTCTTAATCAAGAGCAGTCATTGTGCAGAACTAAGTCTTAAGATGATGATATAGATGATTATTCTCTCAGAAGGAGAGTCTTAATCAAGATAATTAGTAAGATGATTAATAATCAAGAAGTTTCTTAAGATGATTGTTACCTTCTGACTCCTTAGTTAGACCTACATCCTAACAGAATGAGACAATCAATATTATTCGCTGTGCAGCGGTGAGTATTAATCGATATAATTAGCTGTGCAGTGATGAATATTAATCAAAATTATTTTTAAGATGAGTATTAATAATAATATGTTTTTTAAGATTATTATTAAGGTGATTATTAAGATGAACATTAATCGAGATGAATGTTAATCAAGATTATTTTTCAAATGAGTATTAATTAATATGATTCTCAAGATGATTATTAAGATTATTGTTAATTAAGATGATTATTAAGATTAGTGTGAATTAAGATGACTCTTAAGCTGACGATTAAAAAGATAATTATCAATCAAGATAAAATTTAAGATGATTAATAATCAAGATAAATATTAAGATAATTCTTAATCAAGATAAAATTTAAGATTAGTGTGAATTAAGATGACTCTTAAGGTAATTATTAAGATTAGTGTAAATTAAGATGACTCTTAAGGTAATTATTAATCAAGATACTTATTAATCAAGATGATGGTTAATCAATATTATTCTTAAGAATAATATTCTTAAGAATATTGTTCAATATAATTATTAATCGAGATGCTGATTAATATAATTAATAATTAAAAAGATGATTCGTAAGATATTATAGTGTAGGTTTAACAGAATGAGATAATCAAGTAGAATATTAATTGAGATAATAATTAAGATCATTATTAAGAAAATTATATATATTAAATGGTGAAAGCTAACTCAGGAGAACTAAATGACTTATGTGTTAGTAGGTCATGAGTTTGGTTCGTAAAGGGGAAACAGAAAGAAATATCTTACTCACAATAGATCAGTATCTAAATTATTAATTATATTAATAATAACCGTGATCATTTCTGTAGGGCACCTGTGTTGGATCTTTTGACTCACTTGATAGCTCATGAGACAATTAACTTAAGAATTATCTTGATTACTAATTATATCTGTCGATTATTATTATTTTGATTGATCATCTTACGATTCCTCTTAATTATTAATCATCTTAAGACTTGATAATTATATATCTTAAGAATCATCTTGAGACTACTCTTGATTAACCATCATCTTAAGATTCTGCTTGATTAATCACTTAAAATACTTCGGTCAAGAACCATCTTAAGAAGTATTTTAAGATTCATCTTGATTATTCGTTTTAAAAAGTATAGTGTTTAATATCCATCTTAATTAATAATCATCTAAAAAATATTCTCGGTTATTAATCATCTTAATATTTATCTTGGTTATTAATCATATTAAAAATTATCTTAATTAATAATCATCTAAATATTTATTTTGATTATTAATCATCTAAATATTTATCTTGATTATTAATTATCTTAATTATTAATCATCTTAATATTTATCTTGGTTATTAATCATCTAAATATTTATTTTGATTATTAATCATCTAAATATTTATCTTGATTATTAATTATCTTAATTATTAATCATCTTAATATTTATCTTGGTTATTAATCATCTTAATATTTATCTTGATAAATATTTATCTTGGTTATTAATCATCTTAATATTTATCTTGATTAATATTTATATTGGTTATTAATTATCTTGATTAATCAATCATAATATTTATCTTGATTAAGAAACACCTTTGCGTAGCGAATAATTGAGATTAAAAATTATCTTGATTAATAAACATCTTAATAATCATGTTGATTCTTAATCAACTTAATAATCTGATTAGTAATCAGCTTGATCAATAATCACCTTAAAATCATATTAATTAAGAGTTATTTTGATTAACTATCATCTTAATAATAATCTTGATAATTATCAAGATCAATTAATTATTATCTTAATAATCCTTTTTATTAAAACTAATATCATCTTAATAATTAATACGTACCAATGTATATGTTACTAATAAGTTAATTATGTAAGAATATAGGCAGTATGATTATTGTGTTAATTGTTAATTATTAAATATTGTTAGAATGATAATTTTTTTTAGTCTATACTTGATGATAGTTATACGATGGATAATTAATAATCTTAACTAGATATATTAATATAGCTAATAATAAGATATGTATTATCACTTATTAATTAGGAGGTGATATCAATACAATAATATTAGTAATAAGTAACTGATAGTTACCACCAAGACGGTAACACAACAGATATGATAAATTAACAAGTTATTAGATAATATTATAGATATAGTAAATTAACAAGTTAATAGATTATTTAATAATAATCATCTTTTAATTAGACAATACTTAAGAGTAAAGTAATAAGTTGAAATTATGGTATCTGTACAATAGATATATTTAAACTATTAAATTATGGGTAAATCAGTATTATTATGATAAATTCAAAGTGGGTTGAACATTATTATCGGCACACATCACGGTCATTAAATTAGTTATCAATTTTGATTTATCATTTTCAGTTAATGAAACATTTTTTTCTTGTAATTGTTGGGTGGCTGAATGAACTAGATTAACTGCACCATCTACAATAGTTTTACGAGCATTTAATATAGCAGTAGCTTGTTGTTTGCGTAACATCACTTGAGCTATTTCTGGCGCATATGACATTTCATTAAATTGGAAGGAGACAACTTTTATACCAGCTACTTGTACTTTTTGTTGTAGATCATTAACTAATTCGGTTCCTATAACTGCACTTTCTAATTTTAATGAATCCCCTTCATTACTTTCATATGGATATTGGGAGACAACCCTTTTCATTGAAGCTGTAGCTTGAGATAAGATAAATTGGTGATAATCTTCAACATCCAATGTTGCTTTCTTTGAATTCTTTACATAATAAGTTACTATTCCGCTAACAGTCACTGGATTGCCATGTAAATCTAATATTTTATTAACTGGTACCTCTAAGGTTTGATGTTTCTTACTTATTTTTTTGATCTCACGTCCTATGCAATTGGCCCAATGACAACCAGGTTCTTTTTGTGTTTTCCAATAAGCACCGTAACTTAATAATACGGCTTCTTCACCTTGATCTAATTCATAACATGAAAATAAGGTTAGAGGTAAACAAAGATAGCCTAATACTGTGGCAATAATTGAAGGTTTGCCTTCTGTATCTATATCTTCTTCCGTCCGATTAATATTCATGACTAATGGTCTTTTTTCTGACATTTTTCTATTGGTATTCTATCTTTTAGACTATTACATCTATAACTCCTAAAAAATAATCGTAATAATTTAATGACAGATATCTATTTTTCACAATGATAATAAATACTAAATTAGTATTAATCAGTTACTAAGGGATATATCACTTGAACGAATCGTAAAAAATATCATATGTAAATCTATTTGGTGATTACCCGTCAATCAAATATACAAATTTTTTATTAACTTACAAACATTAAGAATGAAAAAGTGAAAGTAGTATTATATTGAAGTTAACCACTTATTGGAAGATTCCCGTAATTTATCAAGATCGGTTGATTGATTCAATTATAATAAATATGATGATACAAGGTAAAGTAACTTTTTGATAAATGGGACTAATATTTATATTGCACCATTTAAAGCAATATAAAAACGTGAAGAGCTTATCTTTGTAGATATTCGGATGTGTAGGAATTTACCTTTAATTACTTTCTTGATTATTTGAAATGTAAAAATATTAAAATTCTTACTTATAAATGAACATCAATCAAATACCAACTGATATCTTACAATACCAATTATTATTAGATTTACCTACTGATCAACTATTATCATTATGTCAAGTTAATAAACGATTAAATTCTATTTGTCAACAAGATCAATTTTGGAAGGATAAATTATTGCATGATTATCCTGTTAATATAGATCAATCAAGTATCAAAGTTAGTTATAGAGGTTATCAGTTTGAGCTACCAATAGTAGTGGGTAAAAACTGGAAACAATATTATTTTGAGCTGGCTAGATATTTAGCTGATTATTGGCAGATTCCAATATTTTATCAAAACCGAAATATTGGATATATTACAATTGAATTTCCTGATACAATTTATAATGTTAAAATTAAGATTATTGATTTTTTGAAAAAGACTGTAGATTCTTCTATTGCTGAAGGTATTATTTATATTCCACAACTTAATGTCTATATCGAAGACTTAGTGGATTATAGTAATGCTAATAAAATTTTTTATGATAAATGGTTTAGTAAGGGATTTCCACAAATTACTTTTAATATTGTGGGATTGACGAAATATCCCACCATACTTAATTTCTAATAGATATATAAGTAGTGATAATAAAAATGAGTTTATAATATAATTTACCTTTTTATGAAATGAACATTAATCAAATACCAACAGATATATTGCAATATCAAATACTGTTGAAAATACCAATTGATCAACTGTTAAACTTATGTTAAGTTAATAAACGGATTAATAGTATTTGTAATCGAAATCAATTTTGGAAAGATAAATTATTACAGGATTATCCTGTTAACATTGGTTTGACATTTATAAAAGCTGGTAACGAAGATTGTAGTATAAAAGCTGGTAACGAAGATTGTAGTATTGAGCTAGAAATAGTAGAAGGAGGAAAATGGAAACAATATTATTTGGAGATTGCAAGATATTTAGCTGATTATTGGAATATAATAATAATTTATCAGAATCAAAACATAGGAACAATAACTGTTGATAAAACTGACACAATTTACACCATTAAAAATAAAATTGTTGATTATCTGCAGAAGATGGTAGATTTATCTATCATTGATGCTACCATTCATATTCCTCAACTTAATAGAAATCTAGAGCAATTAGCGAGATCATTTATCCCTAATTGTTCATTCTACGATAAATGGTGTGGAGAGGGGATGCCTTTAATTACATTTAATATTGTGAAATACTATAACTAAAAACATAAATAGGTCATGTTAGTATAGTAGATACCAATAGTTTAATATAAAAAGTAGAACAATATTAGTGGTGATTATCACTAATAAGGGAAAATAGTATAAACTTAGGTTAATTTAACATTAATGTGTGAATGTCCATACTATAATAAGAAATAGATAAAAATAATAATAAATAAGAGCTTAAAAAGATAATAAAATAGTAAAAAGGAAATTAAAATCAAGAAGTTATGTTAAATTTGACTGAGGAACAAGAAGAAATATTGAGGGCACCGGTTGATTGTAATATTTGTATAAATGCAGCGCCTGGTTCTGGGAAAACGACAACACTATTATATAGAGTACAATATATGTGGAAAAATTATAATATTAACCTTAAGGAGATAGCTATATTTACTTATAATAAATTTTTAGCTAAAGATATGATAACTAAGTTAAATAATTTCGGGATTAAAAAGGAAGATCTAGGGTGGTGTGATACTATTCACGCATTTTGTTATCGTGAGACTAAAAATATCAGTGATTTAAAGCCATGGATAGATAAATACAATGGGAAAAAATACGAATGCCAACTTAAATATATAATATTTGATGAATATCAAGATGCAGATAAGAATATAGCTGACGTTATTAAAATCTTAACAGTAGATAAATATTTAACAATAGTTGGAGATGAGAGACAGCAAATATATGGATATAATGGAGCCAATTCAACATTATTGCTAGAAGCAAAAGATAACTTCATAAAACATACATTATCAATCTCTTTTAGGTGTAATCAAGAGATCTGTAAGTTATTAAGTAGTTTTTATCCATCATATACACCAATTAAATCGAAAGTTGAAGGAATTAAACCTATCTTGTATCGTCTTAAAACTAAATCGATGAATGATTCAAGAATAATTGAACAAATAGTAGCTATTGTTAATAAACAAATTAATACTAAGAAAACAATAGCCATCTTATCACCAGTTATCGAAGGTGATAAGACTTTATTATTTATCAATGACATACAATCCAATTTAAAGAAAGAATGTGGTATTAAGTTTAATATTTTAAGAAGTAATGTTGAATTACCCGATGAACAAACTGATTATATAATTACTTCCATTCATAGAGCTAAAGGTAGGGAATATGATATAGTAATAGTTCTTAATATGGTAGATGGACCCAGATTATTTGATGCTCCTAATGCTGAAGATTTATCAAAATTATTTGTAGCTTGTAGTCGCGCTAGAAGTGAATTACATCTTTTTGAATGTTTATACAATCATATGGTTGGCTCCTTAAGATGGATTAGTGATAATATGGATTTATTAACCTTAGCGGCTAAACCTTTTAATTTAAGAGAAGTCAAAAAGAGATATGCTCAAACTGGTGTAAAAAAGGAATTTAAATGTTCGGAATATGTTAAAACATTAGATCTTGATGAAAGAAATAATTTATTAAATCAATATCATGATCCAACATTAGTGATGTCTGAATTAACATTAGATTATTTTTGCAGTGAAACTACCTTATGTGAAAAATTAATAGAATGGTTATTAGTCATTAAATATACACAGAGTTTACCTGAATTTAAATTTAATATCTATATGACCACAGAAGAATGGCGTAACATTTGTAAATTTGGTAATATACCCTATACCTTATTAGAGAAAATATATAGTGTTTATGGATATAATATTAAACCTGAAATTAATAATCGGGAAATAACTATTAAATGTGATAATGATATTATGAAAATTAATGAAGATCATATAGTTAGCAATATTATATCCAATGAATATTATAAACATATTAAACAGGCGATTCAGATTAAACAATCATTAACTTTAGAATTAACAAATGAAACTATTTCTAAATTATGGTGGTTAGTTAAGTTTGATAGTTTAACTAAATTAAGTTTGGTTAAATTTGAACAACCTGAATTAACTCCAGATGTTATTGTTAAGTTATTGCATTATATCTCTAATACTACTATTTTTAACCAACTTACTCCTTTACACTATAATACTAATATTAACAATAAAATTAACTTAATTACGATCAAAGATATTATTCAGTTTTCATCTCCTAACTCTATTATTAAAGTTAAATGTTCTCTTAGTGATAATAATTCTGATGACTCTTGGTTACAATTAATCGTCGATAGTAATTTATTACCTGATATTAACTCTTTATATTTATATAATCCTATCAAAGGTAAATTATGGTTATGTTCTAAAAAAATTAATATTAATTAATATACATTCGATGGTATGTATATTATTAAGTATATCATAAATAAAAGCTAATGATAGTTGTAAGTAATTATTAAACTAATGTTAATCTATAAGTTAACTATGATAATTATTTATTATGTTGATACCATTATTTATGATGATATCTTGATCAGTTTGATTATTAATACCCACGTTAATGATAAGCATTAATAATGATCTGATTAATTATAATCAGGTTAATAATAATCATATTAATAATGATCTGATAATAATTGATCAAGTTAATAATAATCTGATAATAATCATATTAATAATAATCAAGTTAAATAATTAGGTTAATAATAAGTTAATAATCTGATTAATTATAATCAGGTTAATAATCTGATTAATTATAATCAGGTTAATAATCTGATTAATTATAATCAAGTTAATGATTAGGTTAATAATCTGATTAATTATAATCAAGTTAATGATTAGGTTAATAATCTGATTAATAATTTGATAATAATTAGGTTAATAATCCGATTATAATTAATCAGATTATTAATAAGGTTAATAATAGGTAATTAATCAGATTAATTATGATCAGTTAATAATTAGGTTAATAATCAGATTAATTATGATCAGTTAATAATTAGGTTAATAATCAGATTAATTATGATCAGTTAATAATCAGATTAATTATAATTAGGTTAATAATCAGATTAATTACAATTAGGTTAATAATCAGATTAATTATGATCAGTTAATAATCAGATTAATTATAATTAGGTTAATAATCAGATTAATTACAATTAGGTTAATAATCAGATTAATTATAATCAGATTATTAATTAGGCTAATAATAATAAGTAAGTTAATAATTATTAACATAACGTAATAATAAATTATTAATAGATAGTTAAATTAATAATCTATTATTAACATAACGTAATAATAAATTATTAATAGATAGTTAAATTAATAATCAATAGATCTATATTAAACTATTTGAGATAGATATTTATTTTTTAAATCATTATAATAGATAAGCTGCTCTTCTTTTGAAGGAGTGAATATACAAAAACCTATAATTATCAATAATATAATGTTTATAATTATTAAAAACAAAAGGACCAAAAGACAAAAAAAGTATTCAAGTGTAGTTAATTGATGATTGAGTTTGATATGGTTATTAAATTTATTAAAAAAACAAGGTAATGTGTGATTAACTGGTGGTAAGTTATTAATAATTTCTAAACAAAGATCTTTAACTTGACATTGTGTAATTTTATCAGTTAATTGATAAGAATTATTGTCAATTGCAAGTTCGACAACTGCTTGGTAACGATAAGTGGATTGAGAAAAAGTAATATTTTTATTAATTATAAGAGCATGTTTATAGTTAAGACCAATGGTATCATAGTAGAAAAAACAAGTAACATAAGAAAGCAATAAAAAGAGAAGGACCAGAAAAAAAGAAACAGATAACCGTTCAAATTTAGAATGTGGACCCTTGAAATATTGTAAAGATTTTATTTGATTATCAAAATAAAATAAAGCATCTTGGCGATATTTATTGACATCCATTAAATGGATATGGATACTATTAATTTTATTTTCAATTTTAGATAATATTTAATAATTCTAAAATGAATTTGTTGCCACCAGAACTTAAATTAGAAATTTTACTACAAGAAGATCTAGCTAATATTTTCCATTTATGTCGAGTTAATAAGGACTTTAATGATATTTGCAATACTGATATTTTTTGGAAATTATTATATCAAAGGGAACAAGTGCCATTAAATCTCTATACGACCAGTAATAATTGGAGAAATCGGTTTATATATGCTTACAATCGAGATAATATTTATGATATCTATGATCAAATAACAGATATTAAACTAAATGATCCCTTATTATTTAATGAAATCATTAAAATACAACAATGGTTCAATAATCATAATTATTATCGTGTTGGTAGATGGAATAAAATAAAATATCACACTGATAACTATATTTTAATAAGTAGACCGATTTTATTTAATAAAACGGATAGTCCTTATGAACATGGATGGATTGGACCTTTTCATAAAGGTGATAGAGGTAAAGCTAAATTTGGGTTTGTTAAAAATGATTTGCATAAGGTAAGTTATAAAATACACACTACCGATCAAGATAAAAAATTAACACCAACCAATAATATTATCACAAATTTTTATACTAAGGTTACTAGTATATTATTTACATTAGAAGAATTTTTGAAGTTAGATTTTGAAAACATTTATTATCGTTCAAGTATAAATATAACTCCCGATCTTAATAATGAGATTCTTAAGATAATAAATATTATCCATTCAACTAATTATCTTAATAATACAGAGGGTAATAAAGAAAGAAAATTTTTTAAATTATTGAATAAAATCACTACTATCACTAGATTAAAACTGCTAATAATAGAAATGTACAAGAATAAATTATAACTTTAAAAATTGATAACTAATTTTAGTGTTTTTATTATCTAATAAAATAGTTCAACCAATCTGTGTTAGTTATGTCGATTTACCTTAAACATTTAACTGAAAAAATAGTTGAATTTCCAACACTACCATTAGAATTATGGCAATTAATTTTAGATCAAAGTGACTTGACTATGAAATTAAAGATAATCCAAGTATGTAAGAGATTTAATAACAGGTTGAAGATTACCGATTTTTATAATATTGATGATAAATATCTTAAACTATTGACTGACGAAATTTTATTGAGCTATCGGGAAATTAAATATTTAAAAGTATTAGCAGAGTCAAAAATAACAGATCATGGTCTTAAACATTTATTTCTACATACATTATATGCAGCCAATAATTGTAAAATAACAGATCAAGGAATCAAACATATGAATTTACAAGTATTATACGCATCAAGTAACAAAAAAATAACAGATGAAGGAATTAAACACATGAACTTAAAAATATTACATGCTAGTAACAATAATCAAATAACAGATAAGGGTCTTGAAAACATGAATTTACAAATATTACATACTTGTAATAATCCTAATATTACTGATGTTAGTCTTAAACATATGGATTTAGAGATTTTATATGCGACCTTTAACACCAATATCACAGATGAAGGACTTAAACATTTACATTTAACTACTCTCAATGTTTCTAATAATCTTAAAATTACTAATGAAGGAATCAAACATATGGATCTTAAATACTTATATATTTCTAATAATCCATTTATTACCGATGATGGTATCAAACATATGAAATTACATACTTTGTATGCAGCTAGTGAAAGTCGCATTACTGACCGAGGTATTAAAGATATGGATTTACATACTTTAAATGTCTCAAATAATCCTAATATTACTAATGCCGGTATTAAACATATGAATTTAAATACTCTTTATGTTTCCAATAAGAGTGCTATAACTGATGACGGTATTAAACACCTAAAATTACAAAAATTGTACGCTTCACATAATTTACACATAACTGATGAGGCCCTAAAAGATATGACCCTTGATACCTTAGATGCTTCCGATAATCCTAGTATCACTGATAATGGTATTAAACATATGAATCTTAAAGTTTTGGATGCCTCTAAAAATAATAAGATTACTGATAAGGGCATTAAACATATGCAATTACAGAAATTAAATGCTAATTTTAATACCTATATCACTGATGATGGTATACGAAATATGGTTCTATCCTATTTATGTGCAGCTTTTAATGGCAATATTACTATTAAAGTTTGAAGTGTTATCATTTATCAATAAGATTAATTAAATTAATTAATCTTATGTTGTTATTAACACACATAGTTAACTAATAAGATTGGTCTACTATTTAGATTATCAAGTACTCATAGTTAACCAATAAGATTAGTCCACTATTTAGATTATCAAGTACTTATAGTTAACCAGAAGATTAATCAATCTTTTATTCAGGTTGATATTATCATTAATTACCTTTCTATATATGAAGAATTTATAGTTAATATTAATATTAATATATGAAAATCTTACAGTTAACCAATAAGATAATTTTCCGTTAATGGTAAGATCAGGACAAGAATGACTTATAGTTGATCAATAAATACAAGATTTATAGTTAATAAATCTTGTATTTATTACATATATTGTTCAATATCATTAATCTTTTTACATAATCTTTCCAATAATATAACAATGTCAATGGGTATAGTATAATCAAATTTACTTAATGACTCGTTATTAATATTATAAATATAGGTATTGGAAGCAATTAAATATAATTCCAAATTCCATAAATTATAATAATTAATAATTCTTTTAACATTAGGTGGAATATTACACTCAAATTTATAATGCCATCCCAATATTGGTAAATAATTCTTATAATCGCCAGCTAATCCAAAATCTGTAACTACTATTTGACTATCTTTATATAAGAAATTATCGGGTTTGAGATCACCATGAATAATATTTAAGTCAGATAGTTTTTGACATATTGTTAACATTCTATTAATTTGATCAGGATAGAATACTAAGGTTCGTGTGGTTACTAATTGTGGAAATTTTGAAACAAGCGATTTAGCTAAATCACTACCATATTGTTCCATATTACAATCAAATAATTCAGAAATAACATATCCTTTATTATCGCAAGTCCAGGCACCATAAAATTGAGGAACTAATCCACTATTATTTAATAATTGATTAAAATAAACTTCACGATTAAAAATTGCCATCATAATATCAGGACCAGGAGGTCTGGTAAAATCAACAATTTTGGCTACATATTGACATGAATAATCTTTACACACATTAAATACTTCAGCAAATGACCCTTTACCTAATGGATCATTTAGTATATAATCATCTAAACAACTACCAGTTTCAATAGTAGGTACACTTATAGGCTCAATTAATGCTTTATAATTTTTGTATCTTGGAGGTATGTTCATTTTTAATTTAAAATAAATTAAAAATAATGTCTTTTTAACAGCCTTTCAAAATATTCAATTCATCTGTGTTTCCTTGACTGTAAATAAAATTGACAATGGTTTGATTTTTTAAAGTTCCTTTGAATAAACTTTGTATGTTGTTTATTTGTCGTTCCAAAGTTATCGACGGTATTATAAACATATGTCGTTTTTCGATTCCTATTTTATCTACTAGATTGGCATGTCTTAGATCACATCTTTGACAGATAATTAATAATCTATTATCTTTATTAATATTAAATCGATTAATTGTTTGATCCCTATATTTAGTATTATTAGCTAACAATAATGGTTTATATTTATTTAATCTAGAATAAATATAACAGGTGTTGTCATAATCATTTAAATAGATGATGACCTTGGTTAATTTATCATCTATTAATGTCGAGTCAACTAACTTAATCAGTGTATCTATTTTAACAGCTTCTATCATTTTTATAGCCAGTCGTTGTTTCTCACTATCTTTTTCTTTTATTATGTTTAGTTGTTGACTAATTATTTCTACCTTACTTTCTTCTAATGGATAATAACGGTCTTTAATTATTAATGATGATGTAGCTCTAGTATGGTAAAATTTCTTCCAAGTCTTTAGTTCTTTTGGTAAGAATGTCTCTTTATGATCTTGAAAGATTTTCGTTTTCCAAAGGAATTCATCAGTTCCTATTTGATTGAAATTTTTATTAACACTTAATAAACACAATAAATCCTTATATGGTAACATATAAAGAATATCATATTTAAGTTCAAATGGTAGATGATCCATTAAGTTAATAATAACAGTAATAACTATCTTAAAATTAAAAAATCAATTTTAGTTATAAATTATGAGATTGATAATTGTTTGATGCGATTCTGAATTTGTTCAGGTGTATAACTATTCTTTAATAAATTTTGTAACATTAACCAGAAATGAAATTCAACTTCATCATGGTCTAAATTATTTCTTAATAATGAATCTAAATACTTTGGTACTCGAATTAACTCATCACGTTCATGTTTATCTAAAAAATAAATATATTTTTCAGCTTCTTTTAATGGTAATATTAATATAGCTAATATTAATAAATCAGCATAATCAGGATCATTAAAATACATGACATAATCTTTGATATAATTAGGTAAAACCAAAGCTAATTTTCTAAATATTGTCCATTTATCATAATATTTCCTTTGATATTCATTTCTCCATGAACCATTATAATTAGATGGTAATAATTCATTGAGTGAAAAAAATTGGCTAAAATCTTGATAATATTTATCTTTCCAAAATGATTGATTAGAACAAATTTTATTAACATTTTTATTAATGCTACAATAATTAATAACATCATCATAAGGTAAAGTAAGAAAAATATTATAAATTATATCTGTCGGAATATATATTTGCGTCATTTTAATAACAAATTAAAATTTAAATTACTAATAAAATGGAATTATTGCCACCAGAAATTAATATTAATTTCCTATTATATCTCCCATATCAGGATATACTGGCATTCTGTCAATCTAATCGTACTTATTATAATTTATGTAATGATGTCTATTTTTGGGCAACTAAAGCTTTTGTTGAATTTAAGATAGATCCGAATTACTTTTATCTAAATTCAAAACATCCCCGTTTATTATATTTAGATATAGCTAATCTTTATAATAAATGTATACTTAATCGGAACAATATTAAACAATGTATTTTTGATATAGCTCTTAAAGGGGATTTTTATTTAGTGAGTTATTTATTATCTTTTGAATTTAATCTTAATGCTGCTTTGGCTGGAGCATCTATTGGTGGACATTTAGATCTAGTTGAATATTTATTAAGTTATATTCAACCGACAGCTAATATTTTAAAATTAATTTTAGATAATGCGGCTGAATCAGGACATCTTAATATTGTTAATTATATATTATTATTAGGTGTTACCATCAATTGTAATGATGCTTTATCAATGACTATTATTAATAATAATTTCGAGATCTCAAAATTATTAATTGATCAATGTGCAACTAATTTGGATGAAGCTCTTAATTTGGCAGCACGTGAAGATAGACTAAAAATAATTATCTATTTATTAGAAGTTAAATTATTTAAGCCCAGTTTGGTCAATTTAAATCAAGCACTGGAAAATGCAGCCAAAGGTGGATCTATTAATATTATCGATTATTTAATAAATCATGGTGCCACCGATATTGATGTTGCACTTTTAATAGCTGTTAGCTATAATAATAAAGAATTAATTAATCATTTGGTAGAATATTATCGTCTTACTGATCTGGATGACGCCTTATATTTGGCATCATCTAATGGCTTCGTTGATATTGTTACCTATTTAATTAAACATGGAGCAACAGATTTAAATGGTGCTTTAGAATCTGCTGCTAGTAATGGACAACTTGATGTTGTTAAATATTTAATATTGGTAGGTGCCGATCAATTAGCTAATGCCTTAGAAGCCGCTATCTACAGTCAAAGTGATGATAAATTTATTATTATTCGTTATTTAATCGATAATGGTGCTGATTTGAATACAGCTTATTCTATTGCTACAAGAATTAATGATAGGGCTACCTTAGAATTTCTTAATCTCTTTTAGTCTCTCAATAATTATATTAGTTGAGTCATTAATAGTTGAACCATGGTTAATAATTATTTCAGGGTCGATAGGTCTTTCGAATGGATCGGAAATACCAGTGAAATGAGGAATTTTACCTTGTCTGGCTAATTTATATAACCCTTTAACATCTCTTTGTTCACAAATGTCAATTGGTGTATCAACAAATACTTCTAAATAGGTACCTACTTTTTCAATCAGTTTTCTATTATGTTGTCGATCAATTTGATAGGGTGCAATGTTAGCACATATACAAATACCTCCATGTTTAACTATTTCTGATGCTATAAAGCCTATTCTCCTGACATTAATAGATCTATCTTTAGGAGTAAATCCTAATTCATTGGATAAATATTGACGAATAATATCTCCATCTAATAAGGTTATATTGATTGAATATAATTCATTAAGTTTTTCATTAATAGCTTTAGCTATAGTTGATTTCCCTGATCCTGACAATCCCACTATATAAATACAAATACCACTTTTACTTTTAACACTTTTCTTAAGTTCTTTAATTACACACGGATATGAAAACCATTCAGGTATTTCTTGATTTTTAACTAATAGTTGACGAAATTGTGTACCTGATATGGTTTTTATTTGATCATCGGGTTCTAGCTCAGTGGTTAATAAATATTTATTTTTGTTGGCTACATACACTATTTCTGGTGACATTATTATTTTTATATCTAATTCGTATTTAAATTTATTAACAAATTCATGTGCTGCAAACGGTTCATAAAATTTATTTCCAGAGACTGAATGACATTTTGATGGTCCAGCGTGATCTCTTCCTATTATAAAATGACTACATCCATAATTTTGTCTTATTAATGCATGCCATAATGCTTCTCTCGGTCCTAACATTCTCATTGCTAATGGTATGACTATTAATGTACAGGTGTCATCTGGAAACTCTTTAACGACATGACGATAACATCTGACCCTTGTATCAGCATCAATATCTCCAATTTGAGTTAATCCAACAACCGGACTTAATAAAATGTGAGCATTATGGTCTTTAGTAGCTCTTATCATTAATTCAATATGTGATCGATGTAAAGGATTCCGAGTTTGAAATCCAATAACATTATTATACTTTTTGATACGTTCTTTACATTCTGTGGGCGTTACTCTTAGATCAACATAATTGTAATGACTTATTGATGCTATTTTAGTTATTATTCCGCCTATTACATTATTACCTCTTCTCCTATTAATATATTCTACATAGGGATGATTTTTATCAGTAGTTCCTGCCACTTTTAGACATTCTTCCATTGGATCAATCTTGTATTTACTTTCAACCTTTAAACTAGCTAATATAGTCCCATCATTATTACGTAATTGTATATTATCGCCAACATTTATTTTTTCTTGATCTTCATCTGTTATGCATAATATGATTGGCACTGGCCATAAACTACCATTTTCTAAATGACAATTATTTATCACTGAAATATAATCCTTTTGATTTAGAAATCCTTTTAAGGGGTCAAATGCTCCTATTAATAACATCTCTAAATCACATAATTCTACTTCATTGAGGGTGATTGACATTTTTTTATTGAAAAAATTTCTATTATAACTATATTCTTTAATTTTGATATCTTACTTTTTTTTGCACTTAATATGATCTTAATTACTATTAGTTTAACTTATCATTAATTATTATTTTAATTAGAATATAACCTTTTGATAATAATTATTTATTATCAAAATAACAACTATCAATTAACAAATAATAATAGACATCTAGATGATGTTTAATAAATTACCTTTAATAATTCCTTTAATAATCAAATATATCATTATTAATAATCAAAGGAATTATAATTATTATCTTGATTAATCAATATGTCTACTAGTAACATTCGATAATTATTAAAATAATTATTATTAATCAATTAGAACTATCTTATTAAGATAGTTAAAAGCATGTGTCATGTCCACGTTATCATCAAACTTCCAATAAAATATATTCAATATTTAAAAAAACCATAGATTATGTCTATAAAATTAATAAAATGTCATAGACTCGTTATAAATTATTATTAAGAAAAAATATATTGTGTGCTTTATAATTATTATCCATAATCAAAAAGGTATTTTTTTTCGCTTTATATTAATCATCAAAAGAAGTGACTTGCATACATTATAATTAAAAGAAAGAGTCATGTGTACGCCATCAATTATTTAATGGAAGTGTCATGTACGCATTATAATCAACAACAGAAAATGTATTATATCCTAATTATCAAATATATATATAATCATCAAGATAATTAATAATTATGAAATGGAAGTTATGATATTATTGATAATAAACAAATGTATTATTAATCATCAAGATAATTGTTCTTTTTATTATTGTGATGCTTTCAAGATACTTCCTTTTAATACTGTTTGACATAACTTTCCAAGTTTCAATGGCTTCCCCGTATCCTCTGAAGCCCGTGTCCCTCACAGGTTTTATTTGAAACAAAAAAAAGCGTCATAGTAATAAATATGTACAACCAGGATATCAAGGTAATAATAAATGTCTATCAACTATGATACATTATTTAAACACTCACAAGTATCAGTAGGTGAATCAAACACATTAATGTTAGGTATCAAAATAAAATATACCAATTTTTTTTAGTTATATTAACTATAAAATTATTATTAAGACGATAATTAATAATCGAGGTTACTAATTATCGTCTTAACAATAATTTTAATTAGAGTTATGAATTATCTTGATCAGGATTATAAATCATATTAATTATAATTCATAATAATTATCTCTGTGCAGCTGGTAATCTTAAACATAATTATGATCATTATTAACAATACTATAAATTATGATTACTATTAATTACAGTTATAAATTGTTCAACAATAATAATTAATTATGTTAATATAATACCATTTAAATAATTATAATAATAATTAAGATGATACTAAACCATATCAATGTTAATCGAGACAATATTTAAGATAATTAATAATTATGATTTTTAAGATTATTATTATTCTTGATTAATATTATCATCTATTTAAAATTCTTATTATGATAGAGATTATTATTAATAAGACTACTATTAAGGTGATTATTAAGATTACCAGCTGTTTTCCTTTACCATTAGTAAACTCGTTTGTTTCTAAAAAATAAATGTATCCGTTATGGAAGTTCTTTAAATCTCAGTGATAATCTTAGTCAAAATTAATATCAGAATGATTAAAATTATAACCAAGATTATTAGTAATATAATTAATTACAATCAATATTATTAAGATTATTAGTAATATGATTAATTACAATTAAGATTATTAGTAATATGATTAATTACAATTAAGATTATTAAGATCCTTATTAATTATGATAAATATTAATAATGATCTTAACATTAATAGTGATTTTTAATCATCGCCGCTCAGCTAGTAATCTTTATAATATTATAACTTGAAATTAATACTCATGATTAATAATCATGAATGCTAATCTTAATTGTAATATTATTCATGATTATTAATTATCTTAATCTTAATTAAGAATCACCTTAATGATAATTGTAACACTATTCTTAATCTTGATTAAGAATTAATTTGATGGTACTATTAATATTGTTCAAGCTAATATAATTAAGAAAATTATATTGATGAGTATTTATCATCCTTAATAATACTCTAATTTTTTATTAATTAGATTATTGATTATTAATTTACTCTTCTTAATAATTACTAGTCTCAATTATTAAGAATAAGCTGATCTTCTTGTTAATTAACCATCTGATATTATTAATTAATAATATCATCATCAACTCTCCTTCATTATTAATCGTCTTGATCATTCATTATTCTTCTTTATTAATAATAATTTTTATTAATCGTCTTGATTAAATTATCTAGTTGAATAATTATTTAACATCAAGATGAACATCTTAATGAATAAATATTAATAAATTACTCACATATTAAATTAACAAGAATAATAATAATATTTCGTTAATTTATTAATCTTTAATAGATCAATAAGAATTTATTAAGTTAACAAGATTTGAGTATTGTTAACTTATTTTAATAAATAATAACTCGCACAAGATATTTCATCTTGATCATTTATCTAACAACGCAAATAAGAAGCTTCTTCGCTAGCACCCATTGACGCCGTTTAATTATCATCTTATGACTGCTCTTCTTTATTAATAATAACTAGGACAAGACACTTCTTCTTTATTGGTGATCACGATGATTATTAACATCTAATCTTTATGAATATTCATCTAATTTCCTTTATTATTAATAACACGCTCAATACGCTTCATCTTAAGAATTATTCATCTAATAATTCTTAAGACCTTTATTCAATATTAATTAACTCGGGGGATATACATTAAATAATCAAGATGATAATTTATTTAATAATGTGTGCCAAACACTTCTTCTTTATTAATAATCAAGTGCGTGAGACACTTCATCTAATCATCTATTATTTTTAGATAATTATCGAATCAATATTAAGCTAATTTCAATTATTTTTGAATAATTATCAAGTATTTATTTAGATAATCTCAATTATATTATTATTATTAATAACAACGATCAAAATATGTCGATTATAACTATTCTTATTGATAATTCTATTGTTCTTCATTATTCATAACTATCAATTAATATAGGTTAATTATCATCCTCAACAATAATTCATTATCAAATATTTATTTATAACATAAGTCAATAATTAATATTAAGTAATATAACATTACTGTTAAAATAGATGTGTAATGATTATTATTGTTGATCTATTTAATTATCATTATTTAGCACAATACTTATTATTAATTTATTTAATTGTAAAGTATACATCCTAGATATCTGAAGAATTTATAAATTTGGGATTTTAAAAGTTAGTTTTTAAAAACTAAATCATATTTGATTATTTATTCAGATGTATCTTGTGTATATTTTATATATAATTTAGATGGTTAATAAAATGTTCTATTAACTTTATTATGATATTAATGAAATAATGTTAACATAAAAATTTCGTAAATATCATTAATAATTACACGGAAGTTATATATTATAGTGAAGCGTTAAATTAATCTTATTAATCATAATTATTAATAATATTATTAATTATAATATTAATCATCTTAATAATTAATAATATTATTAATTATTAATAATATTATTAATTATAATATTAATCATCTTAATAATTAATAATATTATTAATTATTAATAATATTATTAATTATAATATTAATCATCTTATTAATTATCTTAATAATTATAATATTGATCTTAATGATTTTATTGGTGTTGTAGTTGTTATTTCAACTATAATTCTGAATATAATTATTATTAATATCCTCAATATATTGTTCATAATGTTAATCATCTTAATATCGATTTATTTTAAGAGTCTTGACCAAAATTATAATTTTATCATGATTAACATTTATTATAATCAAAATAATACTAATATTAATATTAATCATGGTAATAATTTTACTGTATAACTATTAATACTAATCATCACTTTGCAACTAGTAAACTAATTAATACTTTTGATTATCTTATTAATAATTTTTATTAAGATAACTATCAAGTTATTCTCCTTAATTATACCTCTACTAGAGAGCCTTGTGTTTTCTGAGCAATTTAGCAATGGGTAAATAGGAGATAATAATCATCTTAATACACATACATTGAATTTTCTTCTTTGTTAATGTTAATTAGCCTGAGTATGAATATTAATATTCATCTAATCATTTTAATTCTACATTAAATTTTAACGATTTATCTAATTTTTTTATTATATCATTTTAATTATATAGTTTATAATTATTAATAACGGTGATTATTTTCAATTTAGTTAATTATAGTCGTATTATTAACTAAAATGTATTAATTATAATAGGGAAGAGCTTGATAACTATCAATTTATTATCATAAATTATATCTATTAACAATAACAACATAATTTATCCTGATTCTCATTAAATATATGATTATTTGTTAATTATTAAATATATGATTATTTGTTAATTATTAAATATATGATTATTTGTTAATTATTAAATATATGATTATTGTTATCCTTAATAATAATCATTATCGAATAGGTATTAATAATTAATTTTATGATATACATAACTAATAGTTATAATTAATATTATTATATTATATGTTTTAATTATTATTATTATTAATTTTTATATAACATTGTTAAATAATTAGACAATCATACACTTTGTAGCTTTTAAAAACCTGATTTTAGTTTTTTAGTTCTATATTTAGTTATATTAAACTGTAATCACAATTAAAATATAACTATATCAATAATATATTTTAATTATTTTACACATATAATAAGAATATATTATATTTTATTTATATATGATTATATCAAAAATATTTCATTCAAAATTGAAAAAAGGCCTTAAAGTTAAAATTGAAAAAACCCTTAAACACACAAAAAGATAATAAAAGAAAGAGTTTTTAATTTACAAGTAATAATGATCAATTTAAGAGAAATGTATAACTTGTTGAAAGTGAGTGGTGTCTAGAGGAAATACCAAGGCACAAAGTCGTCGGACAACAAGTAACGTCTACATTTATCTTAGGTTGAGAGTTATCTCTTATATTTGAGAAACTTTTTTTCTTTATAATTTACGGATACATAAATTAGTAAGGTCACGATAGCGTGTTCATGTTATCGTCTTTACTTTTTTACATGTATCTTCTTTATAGGGTAGCTCCATCTTTATTTGACTTTTTTAGTAGGGTAGCTCCGTCTTTATTTGACTTTTTTAGTAGGGTAGCTCCGTCTTTATTTGACTTTTTTAGTAGGGTAGCTCCGTCTTTATTTGACTTTTTAGTAGGGTAGCTCCATCTTTACTTGACTTTTTTTAGTAGGTATATAGAGTGCTGGTAACATTGATGTACAATAGAGAATTGTCTCTATTATGCTTTTAATTCATACATAATTGGTTAAGGTATGAGTTCATTGATATTTGTCTTATTATTGTTGAGATAATGGTTTAACAAGTATTTTATTGTTATATTTAGATTGATTAACTAATAGACTCATTTTAACAATAATAAATATATCATATTATTAATATTTCACATAAATAAATATCAGTAGATAATTATTTATATTTATCTTAATATTTATTAGTAAGTATCAGATAACCCCTAAATGTTTTTAAAGAACTTTTTTCCCTAAAATAATGCCTGAGAAATCATACACAATCTACATTAATTATCATCTAAACCGCAATATTAATTACGTACGTTAATTAAAATCATCAATTAATCATTCTCATTAGCACCTAAGAAACTAAATAGTTTCTTTAGAAGTTGAATAACAGGAAAAAAGATTATTAATAATATGATTTGTTTCTTCTCTGAGCACAGAAGTATGAAGGGAATCATTATGGTTGAATAATTAATTATCTAATTGTAAAGGTAATATTTTTTTCTATTGGGGATGAATAATTAATTATCTAATTGTAAAGGTAATATTTTTTTCTATTGGGGATGAATTTATATTAATAATATTCTCTGAGCCATTCTTTAGAAGTTAGATGATTCTTAAGTTACTTTCTCGTCAGAGTTGAAGAACTTCCCAAGAGTTTCCCGAGAAATTATTAAATAATTTCTTGATGATTATATAATTATTATTATTACTGATTATATAGTTAATAATAATAATTTAGTGTAATTATTATTACTTTACGTTAACTGTAAGGTATACATTCTAGAAATCTGAATAATTTCTAACTTTTGGGTTTTAAAAATACACAATATTTAATTTTTAGTTACTAGTTTTAAATGTATCCATTATTTTAAACACTATAGTCTTTGATCTTATTACCAATAGAGGATCTTTTAAATTATTACTGACTGTAATTTTTCCTATCTTAATATTTATCAAAAGATAATGATTGCCTTCATTAGTAAATTGAATAATTTCTCATTAATGACGATATAAGCTGTTATGATAAATAGTTAAAATGAATAAGAAGATAATCAAGAGATCAATGATCATAAAGAGGTTAATATTTTGTTAAATGTTTGTTTCTTGATAGTAAAAATATTAATATGTAATCAAGAGAATTATTTTTCCATAAATAGAATATACAATTATAAGGGTATTAGTGTATTGTTTACAACAAAAATTAATAGTCTTTTGATGAATAATTAACTATTAATTTTCTTTTGATAATTATTGTTAAAATCATGATTAATAATGATCTACATCATTATCAACAATAAGTATCTTAAGTTTCATATTAATCTCTATTATTAATATGATAATTTTAATCAATGAATTTTATTGAGATAATAATTCATCTTAATAATATCGATAACATTATCATTTTATCAATATTGTTAATTGTAATCTTAATTATAATGAGTATCAATCATTTTGATGATTATTGTAATTATTTTAATCGACAACACAATGTTAAAAATTATTAATAATCAAGATAATTGAGAGTAATATTAGGGTTCCCACAAAATTATTAGAATTAATAATACTGGATAAACATGACTAAGAATAGTAGTGTAATAACTAACAGTTTTAGAAATTACATGATAATAATTTTAGAAATAATTCTCTTGATTATGACCTTGGTCATGATGATATTGGTGGGGATTAAACTTATTACTTATCATGATTATAAGTAATAATTACCTTAATGGCATAATAATAATATTGATTATTATTATCGTTGTTTCACCATGGTACTTCGGCATTTTGAGGCATATTCTACTATTTCTACTGTTTAAAAAGCAAACAATAGAACACTACATCTGATAATTTTATTAAGCTTCCTCTTATGAATTTTAATAATAATTATTTTGATTAATAATTATCTTGGGTTTAGCTATTAACTTGATGGTATTGATTGTGATTATTAATTAGTGTAATTATAATTACAATCATATTACTGGTATTTTAACATTATCATTGATCTAATATTATGAATACAGATGATGACTATTAATGATAATTCTCTCATAATAAAATATTAATACTTAATATTGAATCATCTATGAACATGTGATATTCTTAATAAGTCTTAATTATGATTTGTTCTTTTTTTCTAAAGGGTAAGTGAGTAATAGGACTTATCTAGAATGGATACAATACATACTAAGACAAATATGAATAAGTATTGATAATAGTTAAGATTATTATTTAAAAGATATTTACTGACACTATTATTAATCATAATAATAATTATAAATTCTAAATATATTAATTTTATTAGTTTATCTAATAACCTTGATCATAATTAAGAATCATCGCAATTTATCTATGCGGGTCTTGTAGTCCTCTTAATAAGTTATACTATCTCTCTCTCTAATAATAAAGATCAAACAAGTTAATACCAATGCTGTAATATTAATCAAGATAATTAATTATCTTTTTTCAAATATATTAATTATAGACTAATAGTTGATAATATGTTAAAATATTAATATTGATCATAATTAAAATGGGCGATGATTTTAAATTATCGTAATCATCAAGGTTACTAATTATTTTAAGTATTTAGCATAATTAATAATTATAACTCATTTACTTGAAGAGTAAACATCTATTCTAATAATATTATTAATCAGCCTCTTTATTAAAATTATTCTCCTTATGAGATTTGTAGTTTCTATTGAAAAGTTATAATAACATTCTCAATCAATATTATTGAATTTGACAATAATATTGATCTTGATCAAATAATTATTGACAGATTATTCTCAATAATCATCATTAATAATTGTCTTAATGATCATATTGTGATGAGGATTTTTAAAATAAAATATCATCAAAATGATTAAATAGTCAAATAATAAAAATAACTAAATTAATTAATCATCTTTGTCGTTTAATATTATTTTTGAAATTTAATAATTAATTTTTTCATATTATCTGGCTAATTAATATTTATTATTATACTTAATCATCATTATTACCAATATGATATTAATGTTATCAATCAAGATTAAGAATTTATTAATAAAATATCACAATATTGTTTTGTAATATGAAATAAATAAAATATCACAATATTGTTTTGTAATATGAAATAAACAAAATATAATTAATGTCTAATAATGATTAATGGGATAATTTAATATAATATTAAAATTGAAATTATTTGATTAATTTTATACTGATATAATTTTATTATGTTAGGACAATTACCATTAGAAATTAATTTCGAAATATTATCATATTTGAGTGCTAAAGATCTTGTAAATATTGGATCTGTTAATAAAGAATACAATGAAATATACCAAAATAATATTTTGTGGAAACCTTTATATCAACAAGATCTAAATATTTTAGATCCCATATCAGAATCATATGGTTGCTATAAATCACAATTTAAATTCATCAGATACTTAATAAATTATTATAATTTATGTGATTTAGACTACATTAACATTAAAGTTGATATTATGATTAAAGATATTTGTAAATTATTACAAGATTATTTAGTTTCATCTCCCAATCTCCAACATTTAACTTCGGATGTCTTTCGAATTATTTCAGGTTTAAAATATTCTCGTTATAAACAAATTCAATATGATTTAATTCATTACGAAGAAGAGTTTTATAAAGCTCTTAAAAGATTTCTAAAAGATTTAGTTGTATATCATGGTAAAATATTAGAGTAACATTTTATTTTAATTGTTGATATGCAAGAGTATTACCTTTAAAATCTAAAAACCTAAAAGAATAACATTTTAAAGATAAAGATGCTAGCCTCAGTATATATAACTTTTAATTTAAAAGTTATATATAATAATATACTATAAATTATACGAAAATAGTTTATAATTAAGGATATAATAATATTTAGTGAGGTTAAATTAGATATAAAGCCTACACTAGATTTTTTTCAAAAATCAGCTTTAAAAATTTTAAAAGTCTATATTTTTAATATTACGAGAATCTCAATTAATTAAACTCTATAAATAAAATATTAATTAATTATCAGTAAACATGAAAAAAAGTGGATCTCTATTGATAATTATTGATAATCGCTAGACAAAATGTTCTCAATTCATCAGGTGTAAATTTTAATTTTAATAATGTAACACCATAACAAATCAATTGAATATTATCAATAATATATCCTTTATCATGGTTAATTCGATCTATACTAATATTTCGCAAGGATGATTTTTTACCTCTTTCTTGTTTATTATTAGCAGTCATTATAAATTTAGTGACTGAGCATAATTTGTTTTGTTTATCATATAAATTATATAAATCTTCTTTAGTCAAATTAACTTCAACTTTGTTCTTTTTGGCGTCTTTCATTAAATTTAAATATAAAGCACTCATATACCCATCAAAGGTGGCGTTATAGTGCTCGGTAATAGTTTTTTGACATTGTTTACAATACGTTTGTAAACCATTACTTGAACTTTTATCAGTATAAAAATTATCAGCCGTTAAATTTCTTTGGCATCTACTACAATAGATAACCTGATTATCGTGAGCCCTTATATATTTTAAGTGTTTCCTTTGTTGATTTCTACATTCTTTACATTGAGAAGATCTTCCATATTTACCTGTTCTTAATCTTGAAAATTGTTCTAATACTTTTTCTTGATTACAAATTGTACATAATTTATTAATTTTAGTTTCTACTTCCTCGTTCATTTTTCTTTCTTTAAAGGTTTTATGCAAATATATTTTACATCTTTTATTTGCAAGATAAAATAGATGTTTAGTTATAATGAAAATTAAAGAGGTATTTGTAATGTCTAGATGTATAAAATAATATAAATGAGACTGTGGATGATAGATACTTAAATATACTTAACAAAAAATAAAAGAAAACTGAAATAAATTAATAGATTTAACATTTTGATAAAAGTTTTAATAACATGTTAAAACAGAGAGTTACAGTTGCTGTCATATTGATTTTCATAGTAATACTTTTGCTGTATTTTAAATGTATTTATTCATTACATATGTTAACTACTTTATGTTTGTGTTATGATATTTTTTCCCTAGCTACTCTACATGATTCTAATCATATTAAATATCAAATATCCATGGTGTTTAGTTGTTTAATGATCTTAATTAATGAGTTATTATATTTACTTTATTTGTTAAATCCACCAATGGTGTTAACAATACTTATTATTAGTCAAACAAGTGACATTTTGCAATATTTTTGTGGATGTTGTGGTAAATATTATATTGGATGGGTGAGTCCTAAGAAGACATATGAAGGTTATATAGGAGGATTCATAACAACGCTTACATTATTCAGTTTTTATGTTGAGATTTGGGATATCTTTCTTATATATTTCTTTAGTATTACTAGTAGTTTATTATCATCACTGTTCAAACGTTATTTAGGAATTAAAGATTATTCTGGGTTATTATATTCTCATGGAGGCTGGTTAGATCGTGTTGATTCATTAATGTTACCATGTGTTATTTATTATTGGTATTTAAAATAGATATCAAATGTATTACTTAATTTCTCATACGATATTTTAATAAATAATTTAAATTTTATCAATGATAGAAGTTATATATTATTAGGAGAATAAAGATCATTTAGTAAGTTGATAATAACTCTTAATAACTAATATTAGTTATTTTTAAACTAATATTAAAATGTTTAATATTGGATTAATATGGTTACTTGTGGTAGCTATCACAAGTGCATCCGTAATTTTATGTATCAAATATTTAAATTTAAGTCAAAAATGGATTTTTTTAGGTATTATTATTATTCTTGAACTATTTACTCTCTATAGTTATTATATATCATTTAATTATATAAATACTGGAATAGGATATAGTGTAATCAAATCTATTTCAATAATACTTGTTATTATAGGTAGTTACATTTTATTTCATGAACATTTAACTGTTATTAATTTTGTAGGCATTATAGTTATAATATTTGGAATTATATTAGTTTCACTATAAATTGATAACATAACACATTTATCATCAGAAAAATATATATTCTAACATTAATAATATATGTTATTATTTAAATTAATATACTTATAATACACGAGAACTCAAGTTTTTGATAATGCAAATATTTACAATTGAATTTAATATTCATATTTGATTGATCAAATCAAATGTCAGATAATAAGCTATCTGTTATTGTTTCTATTGATGTTGAAACAACTGGGGAATCACCTAGTACTGCATCCTGTATAATGATAGGATGTGCAGTTTTATTGAATATAGACCCTTCTTTAGAAATAGAAAAATTTTTGATACAGAAAAAACAATGGTGTATTAATGAAATTGATGGAAATAAAATAAGTGAAAAATGTTGGAATGAGTTTTGGACCCAAAATCAATCTTTATGGAATTATATTAAATCAAATTCTGTATCACCAGAAGTAGCGATGAATGATTTTCATCAATTTTATGAAGAAATAACTGAAAAGTATCATTGTATTTTTGTTGCTGCCCCTTCATCTTTTGATTGGCAATGGATCAATTGTCTGTATAATAAATATGTATCTGAAAAGAAATTTTCTTTACCCTATTCAATAAGGTGTTATAGTACTATTAAAAAACTATGTCTTGAATTAGGTATGAGTGAACAATTTATTAATGATATAACCTGTCATCCATCACTTCAACACACTCATTTAGCCGATGATGATGCTTTAGAACAAGGATATGCTTATTTAAAATTAACACATTGGTTGAAACAAAATATTAAATTCTGATTATTTGTGTCATTTTATTAAGATCTATAATATTATTCCAAATATTAGAATTAATTGTAATATTTATTATAACGATATCAAATTAGTATGATAAAATATTAACACCCTCATACTAATTTCACTTATTTGATGAACTATTAATTTCATAAATCTATATTAATTAAACTGCAATGGAATTGACCATTATTAACTTTTTAGTTCAGATAAACAATTCATTATTGGTATGTGATTCAGTAATATTTTACATAATAACATCAAACTATACTTTAATAAACTAGGTATAATAACATATTATGAATTTATTTTGTTTAATAATATTTTAAAAATTATCTAGAGTATTGATCTCGTATGCTAAAATTTCAATTATACGTTTGATATAAGATCCACCTAGTTTATCAGGACAATTTGTAGTTTTAATGATATTAAAACTAGAGGAAATAATATCATTAAAACTAAAGATTTAAACTTCC